>OLQK01000004.1_pt1 | contig 304972 bp, 240 predicted proteins | sample 1672501 | NCBI WGS metagenome assembly OLQK01 (sample SAMEA3136693, study PRJEB25190) | human gut metagenome | biome: human gut; feature: human-associated habitat; material: faeces | place: Austria | collected 2013
TATTTTTAATAATAGCTATTTTCAGTGAAGTATCATATGCTGCAGAATACTTAAACAGTGTTGAATTTAATGAAAAGTATATGAATAATAACGTAATGTGGAGCGGCAAAGAATGGATTACGGATACATACCCACCGAAAATATCACAAGATGGAACAGATTTTACGGAAGTAGAGGGAAATGAAGAAATACCTAATATAATGAAATTTGGCCAGTTCGGGTATAAGTATGTTTGGACCGGGAGTGATTATTTGGTTTATAAGAAGAATCATGGTTATCTTGATGCTAATGACATAAAATATATGTATAGGCTTTCCGAGGATTTTAATACCATACTGAATACATATCAAATTCCTAATCTTATAAATAATTTGGAATTCATAGATGATAAGATTTTTATAGCAACGGAAAATGTTTTACCTATGTATAGAGTTAACGGTGACCCTTCCAGTGGTATTTTGAAAGCATATAGATTTTTATTTGAAATTTATTATAGCACAGACTGTGTTGAATGGACAAAAGTTGAAAATGACATAATAAAATCATTCTATGGTGATGGTATTAATATGCAAAAGATAAATGATAAATTATTCATTAATCATATGCTGTATTCTGACGACAAGCTCATTGATATAAAATATGAAGCACATGAACCTTGTCGTGTAAGTAAAGTAGGTTCATACATTTGTGAAGTGGTGCCTGATAATGAATATAAAACTGAAAACAATACTGTATTAGCATTCTCAAATGATGGTGTATATTGGGCGTATCTTCCTATAGATATAAAGACGAACGTTATACAGAAAGTATTCGAATTAGGAGATGAGATAGTAATAGAAGACTATCGTGACTATTATGTTGGTGATAAGGAAGAAGTATTTTCACAGCTGCGTGAAAAATTGCCTAATAATCCTGTTTATGTGAAGTTTAACGATGATATTCTCGGCTTTGATGAACCGCCGATTATCGAAGACGGCAGCACGCTTGTGCCTATGAGATTTTTGTTCGAGCAAATGGGAGCAGATGTTGAATGGGATAGCGAAACTCAGACAGCAACAGCAACGCTTGATAATAAGGCAGTAACATTTTCAATAGATAACGTCAACGCAAGAATAAATAATAAACCCGCTAAAATGGACGTGCCAGCAAGACTTGTAAACGGCAAAACAATGGTACCGCTACGTTTCCTTTCGGAAAATATGGGATATGACGTAGATTGGGACGCCGATGGCAGAACGGCGATTGTGAACTCATAATTGCCAACGACAAGAAAATGTGATAATATTAATGTATCATTACACAAAGAGGTAAAAGGATATGAAAAGAACAGCATTTTCTTCACATAACGAGTTATATGTTCAATATTTGAAAAGTGAAAACAAGCACAATATGTCTGTTCAACATTATCATGATACTTACAAAATATATTTGCAGTTATCGGGCAAAAGGTACTTGTTTTACGACAACACATGTTACACGTTGGAACGTGGTGATTTAAGACTTACAAAAGTACACAGTATGCTCATAAATACTATATGCCGATAGAAGAAATTACGGAATGTACAGGCTTTTCTTTATCAATACAGTGTACGTGAGTGTTTAAAAACGTATACAACAAACCACTGAGAACATTTAGAAAAAATCAAAGATACTGTAAGGGAATATGCCGAGCTTGAAGGACTTGCGGAAGATGAGGTGAAAGACCAAGAGGATTTTCACGGAGATATTGGTTTAGCACCGGCGGAAACAGCAAAAACGCTCAAAAATCCGAAGTCATTAAAAACGGCAGGATTTATGCCCGAAGAAGATGCTTTGCTTGAAGAAATAATCAGCAAAATAAATGAACGGTTTGACGGTATTTTTTCGGAGGGCGACAGAGTTATCGTTGAAACTCTTTACAACAGGGCAAAGGAAAACAAGAAACTAAACCGTCAGGCACAGAAAAATGATGAGGAAGTTTATACAAAGTCGATATTCCCTGAGGTGTTTAAGCAGGTTGCACAGGATTGTTATATAGAACAGATGAAGGCGTTTTCAAAATTGTTTGAGGATAAACGTTTTTATGACACGGTTATGGCAACATTGGCACAGGAAACATACCGTCATTCAAATGACTGTGCCTTATAAAAATATTCAATCGCCACAACAGATATAACGCCTGTAGGACTGAACTTTAAAGCCGGAAAAGCTTATTCAAAAGCACAATTTGATAATATTAAAATTTATACAGTAAAAATCTCCGATGAATAAATATCGGAGATTTTTTTATACCAAGGTTATGAGATTATCATTGTTAAGTAAATCGTCACATTCAAATATACTTAAACCGTGCATCAAAGCATAAATTATAATTCCGTCGCGGCGGTCGCGTGAATCAAGAATAGCAAATTTTGCAATACGCAAAAGCAACTGTGTTTCTTCAAAAGTCAAGTGCATACCGAATGAAATCGCAACGAGTGTATCACGTTTTGCATTTCTTTCACCGTTGAAAATTTTATAAACATATTCACCGATACCTGAATTTTTAGCGACTTGTGCAACGGTTATATTTTTTTCGTTCATCAATTCGTTTAAATAGTCAATAAGCGATTGTGATAAAAAATCTTGTTCATGCAAATCAAGAAAAGTCTTTATATCATCGGCATTTTTCAAGCCGTCGAGTAATTCTTGAGTTATGGTTTTCATTGACAATCCTTCTAACATTGTATTATACTTACAGTATAGTATAAATCGACATTATTTGCAAGAGGGGAGCAGACGAATTTGGAAGATTTTGTTTTAGAAAAAGTATTAAAGAATGATGACAGGCAGAAAATCGAGGTGATTTACAATCCGAAAACAAATCAACGATTTATAAAGCGTTCTGTAAATGATGATATTAGATATATCTATAAAATGCTTCAAAAAATCAATAACAATCATATTCCGAAGATATATGATGTGGAATTGACGGATAAAACCGTTGTGATTGAGGAGTTTGTTCAAGGTATAACATTAAATGAATTTATGGAAAATCACTTTGAATTTGCAAAAGGTCAAATAAATTCGATAGCCAAACAGCTTGTATCTGCAATGGAGGCTTTGCATAAGTGCAGTATTATACACAGAGATATAAAGCCCGACAACATAATTATGAACTCTGAAGGACATATTTGGCTGATAGATTATGATATTGCAAGAATTGTAAACAACGAAGTCAGAAAAGATACAACAGTTTTGGGAACGGTCGGATATGCACCTGTTGAGCAATTTGGTATGATGCCTACCGATTATAAAACCGATATATACGCATTCGGTGCAACAATAGAACAGCTTATGAAATATTCAGGTGAGAAAGGCAGACTTTTAGGAATTGCTCAAAAATGCAAACGTTTTGATCCAATGCAAAGATACCAAAGTATCAAACAGCTTAAACGAGCTATGTCGATGCAATTTATTAACGGTGTGACAATCGGTTTGACCATTTTAATTTTGTGCATAGCGGTTGTGTGCTGTGTGTTTGTGATTAATTTAAAGACACATATAGAAAATAGATATGACGATTATATCGGAACGTGGCATAATGACAGCAATATTTCGCTTGAGGTTTTGAGTGTGGATAATAACATAATGACGTTTAATTTAAAGCAACAGCAGGATAACGGCGGTATATACAGTCTAAATAATGTTACGGCTGAGATAAATAATAATACGGTTGATTTTCATACAGACAACACTGATGGAACGCTAAAATTAAACGGTAATGAAATAACCGTTAAAACGACGTCCGACACGAAATCGTCAAGTTCGATAAATGCGGATGAGATTTTGGAAAAAGACATTCAGATGAATGTAAACGGAAACAGAGTGATACTTGAAAATAATCCTGTGCTTATGATTGACGATGAAATATATGTTCCGTATGATACATTCCCGCGTGAGATAAAACTTGACGCATATTATGACAGCGGAACTTGGGCAGGTGACAGCGAAAAGCGAATTACAATAATGAATGACAAGACAATAATATTCTTTTCGTCATTTGATGATATGGATTGGAATTTGTATGTGACGCATGATGAAAATATAAAAACATCGTATCCGTACGAGTATGAGCAAATAACAATATCTTCTTGTCAGCCTGCCGAGATAAACGACACAATATATATTCCTTTGAAAATATTTGCCGAGCAATTTGGTGCGGAAGTGGAATATGATAAGGCAAAAAGAACTGTGAACGTTAAGGCAGATACAAGCGGAGAGTGTAAATCGATTAATGACATCTTGTCAATACAGGCTTTCACAAGCGAGCAGGCATACGATATGGCAAAGACGAAGTATGATAATTTGTTGAGTACGGACGGAATGCCGCATTATAATCATAAAGGCAAATATTATATGTTTTTGACCGGAGTGTCATCAACGGTTGATGTGTATTACAACGGAATGTTGGTAATAAATTAAAATTGGACAAAAAGTACAAGACTTTCTATATGAATACCGATATAATGAAAACGGTAGATATAGAAAGTCTTTTTTGTTACATTTCATCAATATGTTCCGCAAGAATTTTAACGGTTTTGCGAAAAGAATTGTAGGCTGACGGATTTAAAGAACGAGCAACCGAATCCATTTGTTCAAGAAAATTGTCTGATTTGTTTGCCGAGTCTATTAAAAGATAATCTATACTGACATTTAAAACCGTTGCGATACAAAATAATGTATCTAAAGAAAGCTTTCTTGTACCACGTTCGATATGCCCGAGAAAACCTGTGGAAATGTCGCATATTTCTGCCAATTTTTCTTGGGTGTATCCGCGTTCTTTGCGAGTAGATTTAATTTTTTCGCCGAGATTGACGTAATTGATATTGTTCACTGAATCGCCTCCTTTATATTATTTTAATATAATTTGTTGTTCATTGACACAATATACAAGACGTAAACCTTGACAAATAGACATAATATGATATAATACTTATAGAAATATTAAAATTAGGGGAGATAACGATGAGCAAATTTTGTAAGAATTGTGGGAAAGAATTGACTGAGGATACTAAATTTTGCATGAATTGTGGAACTGAAGTTGAAAACGAGGATAGTATCATTCAGAAGACACAAAATCAACAACAGGGTAATTTACTGAATGAGCAGACACAAAATTTGAAAGACGAAACGATAAAAGCTGCAAAGAATGTAGTAAATAAATCGCAAGAGTTTTTGCAGAGCGAACAGATGCAGAACGTAAAAAACAGTGTTGTTGAAAAAGCAAAACAGACGCAAGAATATTTGAAAAGTGATGAATTTAAAGCGGTAAAGGACGAAACTGTCAATAAAACAAAAAATGCTGTGAAACGCTTCTTTGAATGTAATATAAATAATAATGATGATTACGTCAAAGCAGAAAAGAAACGAAAATCATGTATTTATACAATTATCACATTTATAGCCACTACACTTATATTAATTCCGTTTTATGATAAAGCATTTTGGTTTGATGACGGTGTGCTGAAATTGATACTAAACATATTATCTGTATTGTCGGTAGTAACAAAAGTATTAGTTTTGCCTGTTTGTATTATAGCATTTATAAAATATAATTTTATAAATAAGGAATTAATTAAATATCGTGCATTAAACCCTAATTTAACAAAACAAAGTGCTAATATGAAAAAGTCGGCAATAGTATTGTTTATATCGTTAATCATATGTCTTGTAATGACTCCTGTTATGGATAAAGTAAATACGGTTGCACTACATAAAAATTTAGATGACAATTCAAATACTTCAAGCACAGAAACATCAAGCAGTGCGAATAGCAGTTATAAAGATAATGGCAGTACAGAATATAGTACAAGCAGTGAAACAACGGCTAATAAGTACAAAAAAGATGATGATTTTATAATAGAGTATCTTGAAAAAGTTAATTATGGATTTGATTATACAATTGAAGATACAGATGAATATAATAGATACATTATATCGGGAGTAGCAAAAAAAGGATTTGAACACGTTCCTAATCAGTTAATTGTGTATTTAGTATGGATTGACGAAGATGATAATGTTGACGGAAAACAAAAAGAAGCAACAAGAGAAGAACAAAAAACAAGATTGATTTCGGAAATGCACGAAAATCCGCTTTGGAACGCACCACCGCTGCAATAATGGTAGGGAGGTATTACAATGAATAAATTTTGCAAGAACTGCGGAAAAGAATTGGCAGAGGGGACTAAGTTTTGTATAAATTGCGGAACTAAAATTGAAAATGAAGAAAACAATAAAAAACATACGAAAAAGTTAATAATTGTATTGCTGATATTATTGATTGCGTGTCTTATAATTATACCTGTTGCTAAAAATGTTTTAACGCCTGACAGTCATAAAGAAAATGAGCAACAAAGTGAGCAACAAAGTGAGCAACAAACAGATAACACTTTAGCAAAAACAACAGCCCAAACAAGCAGGGATTACTCAAAGTATATAGGTACATATACAGTTAAAAATGAGGAAGGAACAAAATACGAATCACAGCACACTTTAAAAATTAAAGAAATAGATGGAAAAATCATTGATTTTGAGTATGCGTATAAACCTCCAAGACACGATGTGGAAATGACAGCGACTCAAGGAAACTTTATTGATGAAACTACCGCTTTGGCTGACGGAACATACAAGATTGACGGTCAGTTAACAGAGATAGCCTACAAATTCAAATTTAATGAAAATTCCGTTGAGTGTAAATTTTACGAACCCGGAAAGGAAGACAGTGTTGAATATACTACATTTAATTTGGACGCAAAGGATAGCAGTAATTCTGGTTCCCAAACGGATGATTATACAGTTATAGACACATCAACAGGGACGGAAAATTCATATACCGAAGTTCATAAAAAAGGTACAGGAAGACAGTTTAAAATGACCATAGAAGAATTTATTGAAAAACACAATCAAATGGTGCAGGATAAAGGATATGCCGAAAAAGAAGAACAAGATAAAAGCTTTAAATGGGACGATGTGGCATTTTACGAGTATCCTATCAGTTTAGACCAAGCAATTGTCGAAGAAAGAAAAATATTTGGTGAAGATATGATTGTTTACGAATTTTGGAATGTAAGTAAAAATTCCGGAGTGAACGATTCGGCATTGGGAGTATTATGTTATAAAGATACACAAAAAATATTTATGGTTTTCTGCCAAGTATCAGATAAGTGGTATGAAGTAGATAATACGAGGTATGTAAAGAAAAAACAATCCGCAGAAACAATAGATGATTATGATAACTTACCTGTCAGATTTGTTGATTTCGCATCTGATGAAGCAAAAATTGTAAATCCTAATATGAGTAATTTCAGTAGTCTATTAAAAGAAACGGGAACAAGAAATATTAATTATAAAGATAATGTTATGTACAAATTTTACGGCGGTAGTACCAAAAACGGATATGTAGCTCATTTGTTAGCAATGTGTGCGTGTGACAAAGACTTCAATGGTAATATTAATATGTATCTTAATAAAATGAAATGATACTCATATAACAAAACTCCGATGTATTTCACATCGGAGTTTTATCATGCAAAATTTATGCAACAGCATAGATTTTAACTTCGGGATTGCTATTCCAAAGTGGCTGTAACCCTACGAAAACATCATTTTTGAGTCGGGGGTGCGAACATATTCTTGGATAATTTTATGCTGATAATTCAAGGCTATGTCTGTACTTTCAAGGCTCATTTTTTGTATGTGTTTATTTGCTTAAAACAGTACCGTCTGCAAGGGTTGTTGTGTGACCGTTGAAGTTTATTGTACCGTTATTTTCAAGACTTGTTACAGTACAGTCGCCTGTCAAAGTCCAAGTATTGTCGGAGTCGATTGTAACAACAGCATTATTATCAACAGCAGTGCCGTTTTGTGCGTTGTCAATGATGTTTATTGTACCTGTAAAATCAGATGAATCTGTAAGAGTCATATTAAGAGTGGAAACGGTATCTACTGCAATATCGCCGTTAAGCGTTTGATTTGATGCGGTAAATTCAACTTGTGCGCCGTTTGCACCTGCTTTGCCCCAACCTCTTGCAGCGCTGTTACCTGTAACACGCATTAAATAAGCGTCAGCGTCTTTGTTGGTAATATCAACGTTTGACAAATTGATGATTGAGTGAGTATTTGTAATATAGAACATATCTCCGTTATTACCTGTCAGAGAACCGCCTGTCATATCAAATTCAGATGTTCCGACTTCTGCGTCACCTGACATTGATTGATAAATCATAACGCTGTGTACGTTTTCGTCAGAACTGCTGCCTTCCGTAGAACTCATATTGCCCGATACGTCACAATTATTAAGCTTGATTGAGTTTTTACCCTCAATTACAAGTGACTCAGAATTGTTTGCGGTAAGAGAGGCATTTGAAACAGTTACGTCGGCTGTTGAATATACGGCAGGGGAATTGTAACCGTTTGAAGTATAAGTACCATTGTCAACAACCACTGTACCGCCGCCTCTGTCCGAACGAATTGCTGCGGCAGAGTTGCCGCTTGTGTTTACAGTTAGGTTTGTAGCATTTGTTGTACCGCCGCCTGTTGTCTGAATACCTCCGGAATTATCGGCAGTTGTTGTAATAGTTGAATCGGATACGTTTACAGTTGTGCCTGTGCCGTAACTGAAGATACCGTTACCGTTTTGTGCAGATGAGTTTACTGTTGCATTCTTAATTGTAACATTAGCACCGTTTGTTGCAAGCAATGCGGCATTTTGACCGTAGAAATCGCCGTCCTCTGTATTTGACGAAGAACCTGCCGACTTGTCGACTGTTACAGAATCAAGTGTAACTGTTGCACCGTCAATACGAAGTGCGTTTTCGTCATCACCTGTTGAAGAATATGATGTTGATGAATATGTTCCGCCCTCAGTGATTGTTGTAGCAGATGTGCCTTGTGTTACATAATAAGCTGAGCACCTGTAACGGAGCTTTCAGGTGAAAATTCTATATTACTCATACCGGAAATAAGTCCTTTTCCGTATGCTTGTGATACTACATTATAATACCAAGCATCACTTGCAACATCGGTGAACGGAATTGATACATTCATATCACCTTGCGGTTGTTCGCCGTTAGGCATTTGCGGTGGTTGCTCACCGTCGGATTGATCTCCGTCAGGTTTTGCAGGTGGCTGTTCGCCTTGTGACTGCGTCGGCATTTGCGGTGGCTGTTCCGTAGTATCGGCAAAGGCCGCAGGCATTACCGAAGTAAGCAAAGCCGCTGTGATTAATAGAGTTGTAATTTTTTTCTTTAACATTTTGAATTCCTCCTTTATTTCGTTTCCATAATTGAAGTATAAGACAGAAACCTTAAAAAAACATTAAAATCAAAAATAATTATAAATTTTTTTTATAATCTATTTACATTAAAAAAATAAACATATATAATAAAGTAAAGATTTTACAATCAACAAACTATTTGTTTTGGGGAAAAATATAATTAACGGAGGGTGATTATTATGAAAAAGTTATACAAATCTGATGTTGACAGAAAGCTCTGCGGTGTTTGCGGAGGAATATCGGAATATTTGGGGATTGATTCAACGATAGTGAGATTAATTTGGGTTGTGCTTGTAGTTTTCTTCGGAACGGGAATTTTGGCATACATCATTGCCGCACTTGTTATTCCCGATTATCCGAATAAAATAATATAATAATTTTTCGGAGGAAAATATGAATATAACACTTATTCGTTCCAATAAACGAAAAAACAGCACTACATATAATTCGGCTGAATATCTTATATCTAAGCTGGAAAATGTTGATAAAGTTTATGAATTTACTTTGCCGGAGGATATGCCACATATATGTTGTGGATGTTATGCGTGTATAAAAGGCGATGAGGAAAAGTGCGGTGGATATAAATATTTAAAACCTATATTAGACGCATTTGATGATTCAAGTCTTATTATATTCTGTTCGCCTGTTTATGTAGGTCATATTCCCGGTCAAATTAAAAGTTTTCTTGACCATTTCGGATACAGGTGGTTGGTTCATCGTCCCGATTTTAAAATGCTTAAGAAACAAGCCGTTATAATTGCAAGTGCAGGCGGCGGAGGCTTAAAAGCAACGGTTAAAGATATAAAGGACAGTATGGATTATTGGGGAGTCGCAAGGACTTATTCTGTCTGTCAAGGTGTTTGGGGATATTTTTGGGACAATATGCCCGATAAATTTAAAAATTCGCTTTTGAAAAAACTTGATAAAACAGCAAGAAAAATAAATAAGACTTCCGAAAAGGTCACTATGTCATTAAAAGTTAAAATGTTATATACGATGTTTTCAAAATTGCATTTAAAAAGAAAAATGACAAATGTTGATGATGAATATTGGATTAAAAATTATAAAACGGAGGGGTAAAGGATGAAAATTAAAAAGGTAGTTTCGGGACTTTTGGCATTGTCAATAGCTGTTGGCAGTATGTATGTCGTATCGGCTAAAGACCAATATGTAACAAGAGGTCAGGTTGCGGATATGTTATTGGTTGCGGCAGACGATTACAACCCGAATGTAAAGAAAGAGGATATTATACAAGGATATGAGGACGGCGAACTTCACGAAGATTGGAATGTAACAAGAGCAGAGGCGCTTGTTATGTTAAAGCGTGCTTTTGGAAAAATGCCTGAATTAAACGAGTACACAAAACGTATAGCAATACCTAAAGAAGATTTTACGGACATACCGAAGTGGGCAGAAACCGAACTTGCGGACGTATTTGACGCAGGTATTGTGGCAGGAACCTCGGAGGGAATATTTTCACCTGATGAAAATGTAACCGACACTCAAATGGACTTGTTTATAAAAAGAACATATGCGGTTTTCGGCAGCAATTTAAAAGACGATTTTTATGCAACGGTTAATAAAGAAGCACTAAATAATTTTGAAATAAAACCCGGTAGATTGATTGCAGGTAATGCATACAGCTTAGATGATACAAATACAGAGCGAATAAATGATTTGCTGACAAATATCATAAACCAATCACACGCAAGAGGTACAAAAGAACAGAAAATAGCTGACTTATACAACAATATAACAGATACGGAATCAAGAAATAAAGCAGGTATTACTCCAATAAAACCGTATCTTGATAAAATTGATGAAGCAAAGACAATTAAGGATTTGAACGAAATAAACAGTGAATTGATTAAGGAGCTTTGTATATCGGCATTGGGTGATTTTTCGGTAACGGCTGATTTTAAGGACAACACAAAAAATATACCGGATTTTTATATGATAGCACCGATATTGCCGAAAGACATATATATGTCGGACAATGCGGAGCAGATAAAAGCATACAAAGATTATTTGACTGAAAATTTAGTATTGAGCGGAGAAGCTAAAGAAAACGCTCAAAAACATTCAGAGGCATATTTTGATTTTGAAAAACAGCTTGCCGAGAGTATGCTTGATACACAGGATAATGCTGATGTTGACAAAATATACAATCTGTATACATTGGAAGAATTGCAGAAAGCAGTACCGAATATGGATATTTCAAAAATATTAAAGGATTCGGAATTGAAGTATAACGGTAAAATCCTTGTTTCGGACGTTGGTCTGTTGGAGAAAAACGGAGAACTTTATAATAAAGACAATATTGATGTTTTAAAGACAAGAGCCAAACTTATAGTATTGTTGGGTTGGGGCGAAACGTTAAATGAAGAATTTACACAAGTGTCAACCGATTTCCAACATGCGTTTTACGGAACAGAGGGAAGTTATACCGCGGAGGAAAAAGCAACTATAACAATAGAAAACGTTATGTATGACTATCTTGGCGAATTATATGCTCAAAATTATTTCAGCAAAGAGGCAAAACAAAATGTTGAGAAAATGATAAGTGACATAATAGATGTATACAGAACAAGGATTGAAAAGCTTACATGGATGAGCGATACCACAAAGGAAAAGGCATTGAAAAAACTTGATACAATGCAAATTAATGTAGGTTATCCGGAAGATGTTCAGTCATATATGGACGATGTTGAAATTAAATCAGCTGCAGACGGCGGAAGTTATTTTGAAAATATGCTTGCAATCTCCAAAGAACAGGTGAAAAATTTGATTGAACATCAAGACGAACCGATAGATAAAAATGATTGGGGCATGGCTGTTTATACGGTTAATGCAATGTATGACTCATTGGCAAACAGTATAACATTCCCGGCTGGAATATTGCAAGCACCAATATATGATGTAAACGCATCATATGAAGAAAATTTAGGTGGTATCGGATATATTATTGCACATGAAATTACACACGCGTTTGACAATAACGGTGCTAAATTTGACGAAAACGGTAATGCGACTGACTGGTGGACAGAAGAAGATTACAGTGCATTTTCAAAACTTTGCAAGGATGTTGAAGCTTTTTATGACGGAGAAGAGGCAGCACCGGGAATTGCTGTAAACGGTGAGCTGACATTGAGCGAAAATATAGCCGATTTGGGTGCGGTATCTTGTATAACGGAAATAGTTTCTCACCTTGATAATCCGAATTACGAGGCATTATATAAATCAATAGCAAGAACATGGGCGTCAAGCTCAAGCCGTGAATATATGCAATATGTTTCTCAAACAAATGTTCATTGCCTTGATAAATTGCGTACAAACCGTACTATTGTAAATGACCAGGAATTTTATGACACATTCGGCATAAAGGAAAATGACGGTATGTATGTTGCCCCTGAGGACAGAGTGCATATTTGGTAAAACAAAATATTAAATTAAAGGCAATTCGGAATTTTCGGATTGCCTTTGTTTAATTGTTGTGATAAACTAAAATAAAGAACAAATATTCGGAGGTTACGATGGAACTTAGAGTATTAAAATATTTTTTGATGATTGCACGAGAGGAAAATATAACAAGAGCGGCACAAAGACTGAATGTAACGCAACCTACTTTATCAAGACAGCTTATGCAGATGGAAGAAGAACTCGGAGTGAAGTTGTTTAAACGCGGAAAACACAGTATATCACTTACGGAGGACGGAATACTGTTAAAACAACGTGCACAGGAAATTATAAATATAGAAGAAAAGATAAGAGAAGATTTGTCACACAGTGATGATATGCTTATGGGAACGATAACCATTGGAAGCGGAGAAACTTGTGTATTGAGTGGAGTTGCAAAGTTGGCGGCATCATTCAGAAAAGAAAATCCGAAAGTAATGTTTGAGGTTTGCAGTGGAATTGCTGACGATATTAAAGATAAAATTGAAAACGGTACTGTTGATATTGGTCTTTTGAAAGAGCCTGTCGATATAAGTAAATATGAATTTGTGCGTTTGGGGCAAAAAGAAAAATGGGGAGTTATAATGCGAAAAGATTGTCCGCTTGCGGAAAAAGAATATATTACTCCCAAAGATTTAGCAGGTCAGCCTTTGATATTCGCAAAACGTGAAAGCGTACGAAATGAAATAGAAAATTGGTTCGGTGATTGCTACGACAATATCAAAATAGTGGCAAGCTGTGACCTTATATATAATACCGAATCGCTTGTAAAAGGCGGAGTAGGTTTGGCACTGTGTATTGACAGTGATATGTATTACGACGATTTATGCTTTAAGCCGCTTTCACCGATGCTTGAAACAGGAACTGTAATAGTCTGGCGAAAAAATCGTACTGTTTCACCGTCTGTCAATTCTTTTATAAAACACATTAAGAAATGCCTTGAATGTATAGTTTGAAATACAATATAAGTATTTTACATATGTACTTGTTAGTGATAGAATATAGATGTCAAATAAAAGACATCTATATTTTTTATGGAGGAAATTATGACAAAAGAAGAGGCAAGCGAAAAATACTGTATTCCCATAAAAATTTTAAAAGAATATGAAAGTATGGAACTTTGCAAAACCGTAAAAAGAGTTATGGGCGAATGGCATTATGATGATGAAGATATAAAAAGATTAAGTATGATAATGACATTGTATGAAACAGATTTTTCAAAAGAAGATATTGATGAATATATGCAGCTGATACTGTCAGGCGAAAATGACGAGGAATGTCTTAAAATCCTAAGTCAAAAACGAAAAAAAGCGCTTGACAAAATTCATATATTAGAAAAACAAATATCTAATTTAGATTATTTAAAGAATGAAATAAAAAATAATAATTAGGAGGAATTTAAAATGGTAAAACAAACAGCAGGTAGGGACAGTTTAGGCGATTTTGCTCCGAAATTCGCAGAACTGAATGATGATGTATTATTCGGAGAAGTATGGTCGCGAGAAGATAAATTGTCTTTAAAAATGAGATCAATACTTACAGTAACAGCATTGGTTAGCAAAGGTCTAATCGACAGTTCTTTTCAGTACCACGCAATGACCGCAAAGAAAAACGGCGTTACAAAAACAGAAATGGCAGAGATTTTAACACATCTTGCTTTTTATGTGGGTTGGCCGAACGCGTGGTCGGCATTTCGTGTTGTAAAAGAAGTGTATGCCGATGATACTACTGTTGAAAATCACGGAGGAATGTTCGGTATTGGTGAGGCAAATACGGCATATGCGAAGTATTTTATCGGAAACAGTTATTTAAAACCGCTTACAAATCCGAATGAAACGGTATTTGTGGCAAATGTAACTTTTGAGCCTGGTTGCCGTAATAATTGGCACGTTCACCACGCAACAAGCGGTGGCGGTCAACTTCTTTTATGTGTAGACGGTGAAGGCTGGTATCAAGAAGAAGGCAAAGAACCGCAAAGCCTGAAAGCGGGCGATATAGTCGCTATTCCTGCAGGTGTCAAGCATTGGCACGGTGCAAAGGCAAACAGTTGGTTCAGCCATTTGGCAGTTGAGTGTCCGGGTGAAAATACATCAAATGAATGGCTTGAACCTGTTGATGATGAACATTATCCAAAAGAAAACTAAAAGGAGAGAAACACAATAAAAAGAATAATATCAATAATAACATGAATTTACAGCTCGCTTGTATTTTGCGGTATAACAGGTTGTGTTGCAGGCGAAACAACACAAGCGACAGACAATACAGAAATGGATTACAAACAGCGGATTCAATAAGTAATTAGGAGGAATTTAAAATGAGTAAAAAATTGGTAGCATATTTTTCCGCAAGCGGTGTTACAAAGAGCGTAGCGGAAAGAATTGCAAAAGTGGCTAATGCGGATTTATTTGAAATTAAACCTACAATGCCTTATACAAATGCAGACCTTGACTGGAGAGATAAAACAAGTCGCAGTTCAGTTGAAATGAGCAATCCCGACTCACGTCCGAAAATAGCAAACAAGCTTGACAATATGGCAGATTACGATACAGTATTAATTGGTTTCCCAATTTGGTGGTACGTTGCACCTACAATTATAGATACATTTGTTGAAAACTATGACTTGTCAGGTAAAACAATCGTTCCGTTTGCAACTTCAGGTGGCAGCGGTATGGGTAAGACAGTTGATGTTTTGAGCAAACTGAGCCCGAATGCAAAATGGCAAACAGGTAAAATGGTAAACGGTATATCGGAAAAAGAAATTAAAAATTGGGTAAGCAATTTATAATACTGAAAAAGGAAAGCATTAAGTTGCTTTCCTTTTTCTATGTACTACATTTTAAAAATTGTTTTAACGATACCTCTAAGACATTTTGGCATTTTAACGACAACGATTTTCATTTTTACCTACTCCTTTCTACCATTTAAACAAACACAAATACCCAAAAAGCAGAAGAAAAATCATTTCGATTACCGCAATAATAGCCATAGGAAGAAATGCTCCCGCTATCACACCTGCACAAAATGACAAAGCCGCCAGCCCAACTGCCTTTGAACAACCTCTCATACAACAATTAAGCATATATCCCACCTCTGTAATCTTTTAATATATAATATGTAAAAGAAAAACATATGTGAAAAATATTTTTGAAAAACTATTGTAAGTTTATAACTTTTAATATATAATGAAATAGAGGGAGGTTATAGTTATGGAACAGGCTGTAATATGGATTTTGGGAATAATAGCGTTTATTATTCTTGAGGCAGTTACTTATCAGCTTGTCAGCATTTGGTTTGCAATCGGTGCATTAGGAGGAATGATTGCGGCATTTTCAGGTGTAAATTTCTATGTTCAAATGGCTGTGTTTATTGCGGTATCATTTATTTGTATACTGTGTTTACGACCGATTTCAATGAAATTTTTCAAACCGAGAAATGTTGAAACAAATGCTCAAAGTTTGGTTGGTAAAGAAGTTTTGATAACGAGCGATGTCGATAATATCAGAGGCTTGGGAGAGGGCAAAGTTGACGGAAAAGTCTGGACTGTAAGAAGTATAGACAACTCTCATGTACTCAAAGGTGAAACGGCTGTTATTGAAAAAATTGAGGGTGTAAAACTTATTGTAAAGAGAAAGGATGATTAAAATGCCATTAGCAATTATACTTTTATTAATCATTATATTGGTGATTATTGTAGCAAATATCAAAATAGTTCCACAGGCACATTCATACATTATTGAACGTCTTGGCGGTTACTATGCAACATGGGGTGTCGGACTTCATTTTAAAGTGCCGTTTATAGACCGAATTGCGAAGAAAGTTAATTTAAAGGAACACGTTGTTGACTTTCCGCCGCAACCTGTTATAACAAAGGATAACGTAACAATGCAGATTGATACGGTTGTTTATTATCAAATAACCGACCCGAAATTGTTTGCATACGGTGTTGAAAGACCTATGATGGCTATTGAAAATCTTACTGCAACAACTCTAAGAAACATTATAGGTGACCTTGAACTTGATGAAACATTGACATCTCGTGATACTGTAAATACAAAAATGCGTGCAATTCTTGACGAGGCAACTGACCCATGGGGTATTAAGATTAACAGAGTTGAACTTAAAAACATTATGCCTCCTGCTGAAATTCAAGACGCAATGGAACGTCAGATGAAAGCCGAAAGAGAAAGACGTGAATCAATACTTCGTGCAGAGGGTGAAAAGAAGTCTGCAATTCTTTTGGCAGAGGGTGAAAAAGAGTCTGCAATACTTCGTGCAGAGGCTAAAAAACAAGCTGCTATTAAAGAGGCAGAAGGTGAGGCTGAAGCAATTATCGCAGTACAGACAGCTGTTGCCGAAGGTATCAGAAGAATTAACGACTCAAAGCCGAGTGAACCGTATATTGCAATAAAGGCACTTGAAAGTTTTGAAAAAGCCGCTGACGGCAAGGCTACAAAGATAATTATACCGTCGGAAATACAAGGACTTGCAGGACTTGTAACATCAATAAAAGAAATAGCAAAAAACGAAGATAAATAATTTAAAAAGCTCCCAAAATTTATTTTTGGGAGCTTTTAACGTTGTCTAAAATTATACACGAATTATCAGCGGACATTTTATGAAGAATCATACCTATTTCGTCATTCTCACTTTTATCGCTTATCAATATATCACTTTCGGGATTTGCCGAAATAATCGAACGTATCTGACCTTCAATATCAATATCGGAATTATGTACTTCAAGAAGAATTTTCGTTTTAATATGGTTTTTCAAAAGTGCCGATGTAATTTCTTTTACAAAGAAGTATATTCCCATAGTACAAAACACAGTAAACAATGCAATAAAACATATATCCGTCATATCTAAAACACCTCCGCTTTATAATATGCGGTTTTAAATAAAAGGTGTGTATGACTTGACAAATACATAGGATTTGTATTAAAATAGTATAGAAAAATGAGTTTACGGAGGAAGTTGTTATGGGACAAACATTAACAGAAAAAATACTGTCTGCACATCTTGTTGAAGGTGAGATGGTAAAAGGCAGTGAAATCGGAATTAGAATTGACCAGACCCTTACACAGGACGCAACAGGTACAATGGCATATCTTGAGTTTGAGGCTATGGGTGTGCCAAGAGTAAAAACAGAGCGTTCTGTTGCATATATTGACCATAATACATTGCAGAATGGTTTTGAAAATGCTGATGACCATAGATTTATCGGCAGTGTCTGTAAAAAACACGGAATTTACTTCTCAAGACCCGGTAACGGTATTTGTCACCAAGTACATCTTGAGCGTTTTGGTATTCCGGGTAAAACACTTATCGGTTCGGACAGCCATACACCGACAGGCGGCGGTATAGGAATGATTGCCATAGGCGCAGGCGGTATGGACGTTGCTGTTGCAATGGGCGGAGGTACATATTACATTACTTGCCCGAAAGTCGTTAAGGTAAATCTTACAGGCAAACTTCAACCGTGGGTTGCCGCAAAAGATGTAATTTTGGAAGTTCTAAAGCGTCTTTCTGTTAAGGGCGGTGTAGGCAAAGTTATCGAATACTGCGGTGAAGGAGTTAAAACTTTGTCAGTTCCCGAAAGAGCAACTATTACAAATATGGGTGCGGAACTTGGTGCAACAACATCAATATTCCCATCAGACGAAATAACACATGAATTCTTGAAAGCACAAGGCAGAGAAGAGGCATACACACCTCTATGTGCAGACGCAGACGCTGTATATGACGAAGAAGTTAATATAGACCTTAGCAAACTTGAACCGCTTGCAGCTTGCCCTCATTCACCTGATAATGTTAAGTCGGTAAGTGAACTTAGCGGTATGAAGATCGACCAAGTTTGTATCGGTTCATGCACAAACTCATCACTTCTTGATATGATGAAAGTTGCACATATTCTAAAAGGTAAGACTGTTAATCCTGATGTTTCTCTTGCAATTGCTCCGGGTTCAAAGCAGGTTTTGAATATGCTTGCAAATAACGGTGCTTTGGCTATTATGATTGACGCAGGTGCAAGAATACTGGAAAGTGCTTGCGGTCCTTGTATAGGTATGGGACAGTCACCTAATTCAAAGGGTATTTCACTAAGAACGTTTAACAGAAACTTTGAAGGCAGAAGTGGTACAAAAGACGGTCAGATTTATCTTGTATCACCTGAAACAGCTGCTATTTCAGCTATTACAGGTGTATTTACAGATCCAAGAACACTTGGTGACGCGGCTGATATAACATTGCCTGAAAAGTTCACTATAAACGATAATATGATAGTTCCTCCGGCAGATGAAAAGGATATGGACAGTATTGAAGTGCTTAGAGGTCCTAATATTAAGCCTTTCCCTGTATCAGAGCCGTTAGCTGAAACAATAGATGCAAAATGCTCGCTAAAGGTCGGCGATAATATCACAACAGACCATATTATGCCTGCCGGTGCAAAGATTTTGCCGTTGCGTTCAAATATTCCTAAGATTTCGGAATTCTGTTTCGCTGTATGTGACGAAAAGTTCCACGACAGAGCACTTGAACTTGGTAAGAGTATAATAGTCGGCGGTTCAAACTACGGACAGGGTTCTTCAAGAGAACACGCTGCACTTGCACCGTTGTATTTGGGTGTTAAGGCAGTTATCGTTAAGTCATTTGCAAGAATTCATATGGCTAATCTTATTAATGCCGGTATCGTGCCGCTAACATTTGCAAATGAATCGGATTACGATAAGATTGACCAAATGGACGAATTGAAGATTGAAAATATCGGTAAGCAAATTGCCAACGGTAAAGTTATTAAGGTGACAAACGTAACAAAAGGCTTTGATTTTGAGGTTAATGCAGATTTGTCAGACCGTCAAAAAGAAATGCTTTACGCAGGCGGACTTCTTAACTATACAAAACAAAATTCATAATGTAATTCAAAATGCGATGCTTTTAGGTGTCGCATTTTTTGTGTTATAAGGTATAAAATATGTGAATGTCAAGTGTAACTTTAGTAATATAGCACATTGACGGTACATATTTTTGATGATATAATACTAAAAAATGAATAATCACACAAAGTGTCGGCTATATTGTATGGGTATAGTCGGTGAAAAGGGAATCGGGTGAGAATTCCGAACGATAACAGTCGCTGTATGTATTGAAGTTTTTATATTTTTTGATGAAAGTCAGTCATTGGGAAACTGAGAAGGCGAATATAAAAATGTTAAGCTTGCTTTATATAATACGAGTCAGAAGACCTGCTTTGATACTGCTCCGTACTTATTGATATTGTCAATATAGGAGCAGTAGTATCGTACGCTTATATAAATGTATTAAGCGTGTTGTTTGCGTGCCGATATGTGATATACACAGGAAAACTCTGCTGTGATAATTTGAAAAAATTATCACAGCTTTTTTTATTTGATTTTACAGAAACGGAGCGTATTAATGAAAAAAATAATATCTTTAATTTTATCGTTTGTTTTGATTTCATCTGCAAATGCTTTTGCGGTAAGTATTGACGATATAAACAGCGTCATAAGTGATACGGAAAAATATTTATATGATAATTCGAAAACTCCTGCCGTATCATCGATAGGCGGTGAGTGGCTGATAATGGGACTGAGCAGAAATGACGGTGATATACCTGTCGGCTATTACGAGAATTATTACAACAATGTTGTCAATTATGTAAAAGAATGTGGCGGTGTATTGCATAACAAAAAATATACCGAATATTCAAGAGTTATAATTGCACTCACATCAATCGGAAAAGACCCTAAAAATGTCGGTGGATATAATTTATTACTTCCTTTAGGAGATTTTGAAAAAACTACTTGGCAAGGTATAAACGGTGCAATATGGGCATTGATTGCACTTGACTGCGGACAGTATGATATGCCGTACAATGCCGATGCACAAATTCATGCAACAAGAGAAATGTATGTTGAAAAGATTATAAACAGTCAGCTTGATGACGGTGGATGGTCACTTTTGGGCAGTGGAGAGAGTGATGTAGATGTTACGGCAATGGCTCTGCAAGCACTTTCAAATTACACGGATAATTCCGAAGTATCAAATTGTGTGGACAAGGCAATTTCATTTTTATCGGTAAGTCAAAATGAAAACGGAGGATATTCAAGTTGGGGTACGGAAAATTCTGAAAGCTGTGCACAAGTAATTGTTGCACTTTGTGAACTCGGAATATCACCTTTTGATGAACGCTTTGAAAAGAACGGCAAGAATTTAGCGGATAATTTAATGTCGTACTATACAGTGGGCAACGGTTTTAAACATACATATGACGGTGGCGGTTCAAATCAAATGGCGACAGAACAATGTTTTTACAGTTTGGTGTCGCTAAAACGATTTATGAACGGCGATAATTCGCTTTATGATATGAGCGATGTCAGTAATATATCACAAAATGAAATTAATGTTATAAAAAACAGTTTACAGTTTGTAATGATAAATTTGATTTTGCTTAGAAAGTAATAATTTTCAGGAGATATTGAATGAAAAAATATAAAAGGCACATAATTGTAGGAAGTATAATTATTGCTGTATTGGTATTTGCGTTTTGGTGGGGCGGAGATGCACCGTCACTGCGCGGTTGGAATATTGAGCCGACGCCGAAAGCAACGGAAAGGGTTGTAATTGATGACATATATGACCATGATGAAAGTCCTACACAGAATGTAGAACCAACAATTTTGCCCACATCATCTCCGACAGCCGAAAACTCAGAAAAAATTCAAAACAAGCCTACAGCCGACAAACCAATGACGGCAGAGGAAAAAATAGAATTAGCCGAAGAGATTGCAGGGGAGCCATACGAAGAAATATATACTCCCGATTTGGAATATTCCGAAAACAACGGAATGAATATTGATGAGTCAACAGGAACAGATGAGTATAAAACAGAACCTGTGCCTGAGGGAAAGCCTGTACCTGTCGAACCGCAAGACGCAGTAATAGAGAACAAAGAACTGACGTGTACGTTGTCTGTACGATGTGATACAATACTCGACAATATGTCGTGGCTTGATAAAGAAAAGTGGGAATTGGTGCCGTCGGACGGAGTTATATTTAAAGAACAGACAGTTGAATTTTATGACGGCGAAAGTGTATTCGACCTATTGCAACGCGAAATGAAAAACAACAAAATACATATGGAATTTGAAAATACTCCTATGTATAACAGTGCATATATTGAGGGAATAGGCAATTTGTATGAGTTTGACTGCGGTGAATTATCGGGGTGGATGTATAAAGTAAATGACTGGTTTCCAAATTACGGCTGTTCACGTTATCAGCTTAAACAAGGCGATAAAGTCGAATGGGTATATACTTGCAACTTAGGAATAGATGTCGGCGGATATTCCGCAACAGGTGGAGAATAGGAGATAAGACAGATAATGAATGAATTTGCAAAATATCATCCGTTGATTAATTTTATATATTTTACAGCTGTAATTGTGTTTTCAATGATATTTGTACATCCTATATGCCTTGTGACATCGCTTTTGTGCAGTGTGATGTATTCGATAATTTTAAACGGTAAAAAAGCGTTGAAATTTATTGTGATGTTATTACCGCTTATGTTGATTTCAGCACTGATAAACCCTGCGTTCAATCACGAGGGCGTGACTGTAATTGCATATTTACCGAGCGGAAATCCGTTGACGTTGGAATCAATACTATACGGAATTGTCGCGGCAAGTATGATTGCAACGGTAATTTGTTGGTTTTCTTGTTTTAATAAAATTATGACAAGTGATAAGTTTATTTATCTTTTTGGACGAATAATACCGTCACTTTCGCTGATATTGTCGATGACATTCAGATTTGTTCCGAAATTTAAAGAGCAGATACAAGAAGTTTCAAATGCACAGAAAAGTATGGGGCGAGATACGTCAGAGGGGTCTGTATTTATAAGAGTTAAAAACAGTATAAGAATTTTGTCGGCGGTCATAACGTGGAGTTTGGAAAATGCAATAGATACTTCCGACAGTATGAAAAGTCGCGGTTACGGTTTGACGGGCAGAACGGCTTACTCAAATTATGTATTTGACAAAAGAGACGTAACTGCTTTAATTTATTTGTCGGTTACGATTATATATTTTTTAATAGGTGCTTTGCTTGGAAAAATTCATTACAGATATTTTCCGTCTATGCGTGGTACGGATATGTCGTTTTACAGCACAAGCATTTTTATATCGTATATTATGATTTGCATAATGCCGATAGTTATTGAGATATGGGAGGAATTAAAGTGGAGAAAATTAAAATCAAAAATTTAATATTTTCATATCCCAATAGCGAAAAAAAGGCGTTAGACGATATAAATTTAACGGTAAATCAAGGTGAATTTGTGACGATTTGCGGTAAATCCGGATGTGGAAAATCGACGCTTCTACGACATTTAAAACCGATTCTTACACCGCACGGTAAAACAAGTGGGGAAATATACTTTGACGGAAAAAGTATATATGATTTGTCGGACAGAGCGCAAGCCGAAAATATCGGATTTGTAATGCAAAATCCGGATAATCAAGTAGTTACGGATAAGGTTTGGCACGAACTTGTATTCGGATTGGAAAGTTTGGGAATTAATTCCGCTGAAATTCGTTCAAAAGCCGCGGAGATGGCGTCATTTTTCGGAATACAAAATTGGTTTTACGAAAATGTAGCCAATCTGTCGGGCGGACAAAAACAAATTCTCAATTTAGCGTCGGTTATGATAATGAATCCGACATTGTTGTTGCTTGACGAACCATCAAGTCAATTAGACCCAATAGCGGCACATGACTTTTTTACAATGCTTGAGAGGATTAATACCGAACTTGGTGTAACGATAATATTGAGTGAGCACAATTTGAGCGAAGTATTTCCTTTATCCGATAAGGTCGTGGTTATGGAGAACGGCAAGATTACAGCCGAAAACACACCATATAAAATAGGTGAGGGATTAAAGCAAAACAGTATGTTTGAGGCATTACCCACACCGACAAAAATATATTATTCCTTGGGAAATAATTCGGGTAATTGTCCTATAACAATTCGTGACGGCCGTAAATGGTTGGAAAAACAACAGATTGATGAGCATTTTGAATTCAAGTCGGAAAAAAACAGATTTATTAGCGAAACGATTTTAGAATTGAAAGATGTATGGTTTAGGTATGAGAAAAATTCGGACGATATTTTAAAAGGCTTGTCATTTAAAGTTCACGAAAATGAATTTTATGCGATAGTAGGCGGTAACGGTGTCGGAAAGAGTACTGCGTTATCTGTTATTTCAAAGATTAATAAGCCGTATAGAGGTAAGGTGTTTATAAACAATGATACCAAAGTGGCGGTAATGCCGCAAAATCCACAGAGCTTATTTTTGAAAAAGAGTGTACTTGAGGAATTGTATGACGCGGTATTTGACGTGGAAAAAGAAAAAAGGGAAAATGAGATTGAGTATGTAATAAAACTTTGTGAACTTGATAATTTGCTTGAAAATCACCCTTACGATTTGTCAGGTGGTGAACAGCAGAGAGCGGCACTTGCAAAAATGCTTTTGAGAAAACCTGATTTGTTGGTGCTTGATGAACCGACAAAGGGGCTTGACGCTTGCTTTAAACGAAAACTTGCAACAATACTCAAAAGTTTGCAAAAGAATGGGATGACTGTGTTAATGGTAACACATGACATAGAATTTTGTGCTGAATATGCTGATATATGTGCGATGTTTTTTGACGGTAAGATTGTCAGTGAAGCACCTCCGAGAAAGTTCTTTGCGGAAAATAATTTTTATACCACTTCGGCAAAACGTATGGCTGACGGTATAATCGAAAATGCTGTATTAGACAAAGACATAATAAGAGCATTGGGCGGTGAAGCAGAAGATTTAACTGAAACGAATGTTGAACTGAATTATATACTGCAAAAGAAAACGGTTATAAAGCAGAGCAAAAAAGAATATAAAAAACTTAATGTACACAATGTTATTTTAGGGATAGTATTTGTAATTTTATTTGTGTTAACACAATGTCTGTTTTGCGGACGGTACGATAATTGGAAGAACTATGTCGCACAAACGATAAGTATATTATTTATTGCCGTAGCAATGTTTAATTTAATACCGCGAAAAAAACTCGGAAAAGAATTAATACAGAACGAAAAAAGCAAAAGAAAAATATCAAAAAGAACAAAAATAGCAACATTGCTAATATTATTTCTTATTCCGATTACAATTTTTATCGGGATATATTATCTCGGCGATAAAAAATATTATTTTATAAGCTTGCTTATTATATTGGAAACAATGATTCCGTTTGCATTTGCGTTTGAAAATCGTAAACCTAAAGCAAGGGAATTGGTTATAATAAGCTCGTTGTGTGCAATAGGAGTAGCGGGACGTACGGCATTTTTTATGTTGCCGCAGTTCAAACCTGTTGCGGCGATAGTGATAATTTCGGGTGTGGCATTCGGCGGTGAAACAGGATTTCTTGTCGGAGCAATTACGGCATTTGTATCAAACTTCTTTTTCGGGCAAGGACCGTGGACACCGTGGCAAATGTTTTCATTCGGAATTATAGGTTTCTTGGCGGGAATAATGTTTCAAAAAGGCATTTTACGCAAGACAAAAACAGATATGTGCGTGTTTGGATTTTTGGTGACATTTGTTATATACGGCGGAATAATGAATCCTGCGTCTGTTATAATGTGGCAGTCGAATATAAATATAAATATGGTGCTGTCATCATACGTAATGGGTATGCCGTTTGATTTTATTCACGCAGTATCAACAGTGTTTTTTCTCTTTTTTGCTGCAGAGCCTATGCTCGAAAAGCTTGAGAGAATTAAAATAAAATACGGACTTATAGAATAAGTCGAAAATAAAATATGAGGTGAAAGACTAATGAAGAAAAAATTTTTAAGTTTAATTGTAGCAGTAGCAATGTTATTCAGCATTGTAACGTTTGTTGTACAGGCTGATAATGAAGATGAAACATATTTTTATTTGTTTGCTGAAAGTACGACAAGTGATATGGTAATATCACCTATTAAAATATCTAAGAATGGATTTTATGATCATAATGGTCAATTCGTAAAGTTTGACAGTGAACTTGATATTGCTGTAGATATTGTAAATGAAATTTTTTCATATTACAAGAATGAAGGCGAAACTATTAATGAAGTTGAAGGAATATTAGAAGACTATGATTCGTATCAAGTTATTACAATCAGTGGTGTGACATATAACTATCCGAATGTAAGATACAGTGATGGAAGCGGAGACGGATTACAAGCCTACTCTTTCAGCGGTTCGACACAACATCAACTTTATGATGGTGAAGTTATAAGATTTGTTGTTGACGATGGAGATTTTTCAAGCTACAGCTATAGTTCTCCTGTAAAAGATGAACTTATTAATGCAGTAGGAGATTATTATGAAACGTTGGCAACTGATCCAAAGACCGCTAAAAAAGCAGAATCGGCATATCAAGCGGCTTTAGAGAATTTCTTTGATGAAAATATGCAAACAGAACTTGAAGATAATCTGATTAACGCATTGGTACCGAGCGAAGAACCGAAAACAACACCAACAGCGACACCGACGGCAACACCAACAGCAACACCAACAGCGACACCAACAGCGACACCGACGGCAACACCAACAGCAACACCGACGGCAACACCAACAGCAACACCGACGGCAACACCAACAGCAACACCAATGGTAACAGCAGAGCCAACAGTGACACCAACAGTAACTTCAACACCTTTACCTGTACAATCTGCAACAGAACAAAACACATTAAAAGTTGAAAACGGAAAACTAACAGGTACATTAACGGTAAAACTTAACAGTAATCTTACAGAAGAAAAAAAAGTAAGTGTTATGGCTGCCGTATATGATTCAAACGGCAAATTGATAGGAATAAAACCTGAAGAAATTTCTTTAAAGCCCGGTAATGAAAATCAAGTTGAATTTAAAGAAATATCTGCCGATTCAGCTGATGAATATATAATCAAGATTTTAACATGGAACGGAAATATATCATCATTGGCACCTATTTCAAATACTCTTGATTTAAGTATAAAATAGTATAAAGATTGGAGAAAAAAATGAGCGTAAAAAATAAATTTACAAGTATATTGTTGTCTTTATGTATGCTTGCGAGTTTTGTACCTGTAAATTTCACTGCATTTGCAAGCGATGAACCGGAACTTATAAACGGTGCTTATCAGATTGAAAGTGCGGAAGATTTGGTTTGGTTTGCCGAAAAAGTAAACGGTGGTGACAGAACAGCAAATGCAGTATTAAACAGTGATATTGACTTGGAAAACCAAAATTGGACACCAATCGGTAACGGATATAATTATATCAATAATAACGGTTACGGTATAGATGACAACACCGCATATAACGGTATATTTGACGGAAAAGATCACAGCATTTCCGGACTTTTCATAGAAACCAAAAAGTACAATAAGCAAGGCGACAATCATTACGAAACTTATTGTCAAGGTCTTTTCGGAATTATAGGAAAAGAAGGAACTGTCAAAAATGTTACGGTAAACGGACAAATAAACGCACAGGCTGAGGGTAATGAATACATTAATGCGGCAAAATATATCGGCGGAATCGCCGGTATAAATGCCGGATTGATTATAAATTGTACAAACAACACCGATATAACAGGTCTTGCTTATGTGGGCGGTATAACAGGTCAGCTTGGAGCTCAATTTAAAGGAAGTAACAGAGTAAGCGGAAATCTTATAAATGTTACAAATAACGGAACGGTTACAGCTACTTCCAAGAGCTTTGCAGAGGCAGGCGGAATTGTCGGTCAGCTTGCATACGGCGACATTACATATGCCGCAAACCACGGAAATGTATCTGCACCTTTTAAAGATGACGATATGTACAGTTATTTAAGAGGAGTTGCGGTAGGTGGAATTGTCGGCAAGGATATAAGTGTAAGCGAATGCGGAAAGATTGACAGAGCATATAATGACGGTCAAATAGGTACTGAAGACGGTAATTATTTCGGCGGTATTATCGGTTGCAACTATGCGTGTGACATAACTAACGTATATAATACCGGTAAGGTAATCGGTTACAATTACAGTGGCGGATTAGTAGGCTACAAGCTTGGCGGTACGATAGAAAATGCGTACAACAGCGGTGAGGTGAATACTCATACGGAATATCAACTAATCGGTTCAATGAAAAATACGACAGTAAATAACTTGTATAACATAGGTGACAGCACTAAACTTGTGGCACTTGAAAACGGGGGTGATATAAGTACGGTATATGCCGTTGACACTGTTTCAGCAAGTGATTTGTCAGACGCATTTACAGACAGTGATAATCTTCCTGTTATTGATTGGAGCAATGCGCCGACAGGGGAAGACGAAACATTTGATATTGAAAGTATTAATATCGAAAACGGTAAGATAACTGTATTGTTAAACAAAAAACTTGTAGGAACAAATCCTACGTTAAATGATTTTGAAATAAAATCATTTGTTGATGATAAAGAAGTCGAACTTAAAAATGTTCAGTTATCTCAATACATATCAGACGAAAAAACAGCCATAGACATCACATTTGACAAAGTAAATGCCGAAAAGACGCTTAAAATTTCGGTAAACGGAATTGAAAAGCAGATTATAACGGATACGTCAAATTACTGGATAGATTATCGCGCAGAAGAATTTGACAGCGGTAACGGTGATAAAGATAATCCGTATGTTATTGCAAATGCAGAAGAACTCGCTTTGCTTTCGTATGAAGTAGAAAAGGGCAATGATATGTCAGACAAGTATTTTGTCTTGAAAAATGATATAGACCTATCAGGCAAGGAATGGACGCCGATAGGTGTATCCGATAAATACATATCAAATAAATATCAAGGCAATGCTTTTAACGGTAATTTTAACGGTCAAGATTGCAGTATAAGGGAAATAAATATATCTTCGGGCAGCTATCTTTCGGCACTTTTCGGAGTTACGGAAGAAAATGCGGTAATAAAAAATCTTTATGTATACGGAAATATAGAAAACACGAATGATACATATGGAATTGCGGCAGGTATATGTGCCGTGAACTATGGTTTAATATCTCATTGTATCAACTATGCCGAAATAAAAGGCGAAAACAGAGTCGGCGGTATAGTAGGTTATAACGGTGCGGTTAACAAAACGGTTACAAGCTGTGTTATAGCTCAGTGTGAGAATAAGGGAACTATTACAGGTAAGGACGAAGTTGGCGGTATTGCCGCTTACAGTTCGGGAACTGTAAAAGAATGTACTAATAAAGCCACTGTAACTGCAACCGGCGGATATGCCGGCGGTATTGTCGGTTACAATTATGAGGGCAGTATACTTCTTGACAGTTGTTATAACAGCGGTGAAGTAAGTGCGTCAGCATATTCGGGTGGTATTTCGGGTAAATCATACAACTGTGATATTTCAAATTCATATAACAGCGGTAAAATTTCATCGCAAAACAATACCAACGGCGGAATACTTGGATATACAGTAAGCGGATATTCAGTTAAAAACTGCTATTTTCTTAAAGATACCGCATCTATGCCGTATGCGGAAAATTCGGGTACAGGACTTGAAGTGAAAACGGAAAATCAGCTTGCAGATATGACTGAAACTTTAGGTAGTGCGTTTGTGAAATCGGATAAATTCCCTGTTTTGGCATGGGAGGTAAACGGTTCCGATGATATAGACACATCAACAAAACCTACACCGTCAGTAACACCTGCTTCAACACCTAAAATTGAAGAGAAAATACCGTCATATTCATCACAAGGAAAATGGTCAGACAGTGTGGCTGAAACATTTGACATCGGAAACGGAAGTAAAGAAAATCCGTATGTTATAAAAACAGCGTCCGAACTTGCATTACTTGCGAAAAATGTAAATAAAGGTGAATCATATAAAGACGCATACTTTAAATTAAATAATAATATTGATTTAACAGAAAAGTATTGGATTTCAATAGGCAATGCGGAAGATAAAGCATTTTCGGGTCATTTTAACGGTAATGGATATGAAGTAAAACTAAATACCGAAAATCAAAAAGTAAGCGGATTATTCGGATATACCGCAAATGCAGAAATTACATTGCTTGGAGTAGACGGACTTGTAAGCGGTGAAGATATTGGAGGCGGTATTGTCGGTATAGCAAGGGACACTAAAATAGAAAATTGCTATTCAAATACTGCTGTTTTGGCAGATGAATATGTCGGCGGACTGGTAGGACAGCTTTTAAGCGGCAGTAAAGTGACAAATTGTTACGCAACGGGGACAGTAAAAGCAAAAAAAGCAGGTACATTATTCGGAGCATTTACAAACGGTGTATCGGCAGAAAATTTATATTACAGAATTATCGGCGATAAAATGCCGTATGGCGAAAATGCATCAACAAACACGAATATTGCCACAGGCAGAACAGACGAATATATGCAAAGCGACGCATTAGTGTATGATTTGTGGTGTGTTAAAGAACAAGAAGTTGACGGCAAAACAGTAGAAGTAGCACCGATATTTTATGTTGGAAGTAAATATCCGGTACTTAATAACGAATACAAGGAAAGCAAAATTATTTCGATAAATCTTGTATCATCGGGCGAAAGTCTTGAAACAGATACTTCTCATACATTTACAGCAAAGATATACGGTAAGAATTTAAACAAAAATATAACTGCAAAATGGAGCAGTGACAACAGTGCCGTTACAGTTGCACAAAGTGGCGATATTACAATTACAAATGGCGTAGGGACACTAAATGCAAGTATTATTATAGATTCCGCTAAGCTTGGCAATGCAAAGGATATAACTGTTAAATGTGAAATTGGCGGAATATCAAGTGCTGCTTCCGTAAAAGTTTCAGAACCTAAATGGAGCGGTAAAGGTACGGAAGAAGAACCGTATATTATAAAATCATTGGAAGATATGAACATTCTTTCGGAAAGCGTTGCAGACGGAAATTCATATAAAGGTGTATACTTTAAACTTTCAAGCGATATTGATTTAAGCGATAGCAAAGAATTTAGTTCAATCGGTTATTGGGATGGATTAAAGTCAAACGATAACGGAGAATGGTGGGAGTCCGAGAAGAATCGTGCGTTTGAAGGTGTGTTTGACGGAAACGGTTTTTCTGTAAAGAACGCGATTCTGTATGCCGAAAACAATTATTTCGGATTGTTCTCATACATAGGAAAGAATGGTGTTGTTAAAAATCTTAATATAGATTCTACTAATAGATTGACCGCTCATAATAACGTAAGAAAAATTGCCGCTTTAGCCGGAATAAATCTTGGTACAATAGAAAATTGTACTAACAGTGCTGATTTCGGATTTACCGCCTCAAACGTAACATATCTTGCAGGAATAGTCGGCGAAAATTACGGAATTGTAACAGGTTGTGTGAATAACAGCAATATGTCATCTGCCGGTAACAGTAAGTCGGGAATAGTCGGCGAAAATTACGGTACTATAAGAAAATCTGAAAATAACGGTGACTTATCGAACAGCGGTAATGTCGGCGGTATTACGATAGAAAACAGAAACGGCAAAGGTCAGGCGCTATTGTTTATTGACGATTACGCAGACTTATCCGTAAACGGAGAAATTTCCGAATGTGTCAATAACGGTGCAATAAGCGGTAAATATGACGTCGGAGGAATTGTAGCTGAAAATTATAGCTGCGGTAAAATAGAAAATTGTGTTAATACGGCAGAAGTGTCGGGAAGTATGACGGGCGGTATCGCAGGTCGTGCGTCAGGGTGTTATAAAAAAAGCGGTATCAAAAATTGTCAAAACAGCGGTAATATCACAGCACAAGGTTCATACGGCGGTGGTATAGTCGGTGAACTTATAAACGGCTTGGTATATTTCTGCGAAAATACAGGTGATGTAAACGGTGAAAACTATGCCGGCGGTATTGTCGGACGTAATTACAGTTCGACAGTTTTAGGGGAATCGGCTGTTGATTTCTCAAATAACTACGGAACTGTAACAGCTAAAACGTCAGCAGGCATCTGCGGCTATTATCAGGACGAAAGCGGTAAGTGTTATACAAGATATAATTATAATAGCGGAAAGAGCGAATACGGTGTTTTTGGTGATGTTAATTCAAATTATGATATAAACAGCGTTGTTTGCGAAAATTATTGGTTGAGTGACGATAAAAATAATGCAAACGACAGCTGTAAAGGTGATATTGACGGTATCAATGCAATCACAAAAGCAGAATTAGACAAATATTCTGCCGAAACAGTTAATTTGCAAGTAGATAACAGCGATATAATTGTAAACGGTACTGCAAATGTTTCGTCAAATTCAGAAGTAAAGAGCAGTGACGAAAACATTGTTTCAATAGAAAACGGCGTTGCAGTCGGACATGGAATAGGTCAGGCATATTTGTATGCAAAATCAAGTCCTTATACATATGTGGCTGTATTGATGAATGTAGAAGAAAATCCTGATAATGTTGAAAAGATAAATGTAAGTTTCAGACTTATCGGTGAAGAAAATCTCGGAAGTGACTTTGTCTTGACAAAAGATACGAAGAATACATATCAAACATGGATTCCTGAAAAAGAGTATGAAGTAAAATTAGGAAGTACAGTGGGAGATGTATTCAAACAAGCACTTGACGATAACGGCTTAAAATATCGTGGTTGGGAAAACGGATATATCAGTACAATTCAATCACCGGAAGGATATTGGCTCGGTGAATTTACAAACGGTAAATATTCCGGTTGGATGTATACTGTAAACGGCAGTCACCCTTCATTGGGATTGAATGAGTATAAATTGATTGGTGATGAAGAAATCGTATGGCATTACGTTGACGATTACCGTCAAGAAGTTGCCGATTGGAGTGAATCGGATAAAACAGGTGACGGTTCACTTTATAATAGGTGGTTAGATGCAAAAGATACAGATTCAACACCTAAACCGACTCCGACAGTCACTCCGACTGCCACAAAACAGCCTCAAAGCGGTGGTTCCGGTTCGGGTGGCAGTACATCAACAGCAAAATCGACAACAGCACCTACTGTTATACCTACGACTGCACCTGAAAAGGATACTACTCAAACAGTGTGGTTTACTGATGTAACGGAAAATATGTGGTTCTATCAAGCTGTCAAATATGCGTATGACAAAGGTTTTATGACAGGTGTAAGCGACAGTGAATTTGCTCCTGACATTACATTAACCCGTGCAATGTTCGTTTCGGCATTGTATCGTATAGAAAATGAACCGACAGCAGACGGTGAATTGAATTTCAGTGATGTAGCTGATGATTCTTGGTATGCTAAAGCTGTTTTATGGGCTTATAATAATGATATTGTAAGCGGTAAAACAGAAACGGAATTTGATCCTAACAGTGATATAACTCGTGAACAAATGGCAGTTATATTATATCGCTATGCAAAAACTAAGGGATATAATTCAGACAGTGATGAAATTACATATTCTGATGTAAAAGATATTGCTGAGTATGCGATTGATTCTGTTAAATGGGCATATTGTGCAGGAATAATGACAGGTGACGAAAACGGAAACTTTAATCCTAAAGCCGGTACAACAAGAGCACAAGCCGCATCGGTATTTATGAGATTATATAAATAATGGTTTTAATAAGAGTTTATCTTTATGATAGACTCTTATTGTATTTTTACGTGAATATGATATAATAAGCATATTCAGTATAGAATGAGGGATATACAATGACACTGCAACAATTAAAATACATAGTAACGGTAGCAGAGTGCGGTAATATAACGGAGGCGGCTGAAAAGTTATTTATAGCACAGCCGAGCCTTACCTCTGCAATTCACAATATTGAAGAAGAAATGGGAATAACGGCATTCATTCGTTCCAATAAGGGCGTAGAGCTTACAAGGGACGGAGAAACATTGCTTTCATATGCACGTCAGATTTTGGAGCAGACGGACGTTATGACGGAGCATTTTAAAGGTGAGAGAAATCAGAAACCGAGATTTTCTGTTTCATGTCAGCACTATTCATTTGCGGTTAATGCGTTTGTGGACGTTATAAGGGAATATGATGCGGACGCATACAGCTTTATTTTGCGTGAAACACAGACGTATGAAATTATAGATGATGTGGCAGTCGGACGAAGTGAAATAGGAATATTGTATTTGAGTGAGCATAATGAGGCAGTTTTGAGCAAACTTATTAATAAAAATGACTTGAATTTTGAAGAATTATATATTGCAAAACCGCACGTTTTCATATCAAACAATCACCTTCTTGCAAACAAAGAGGAAATAACAATTCAAGACTTAATGCCGTATCCGTATTTGGTGTTTGAACAAGGGAAACACAATTCATTTTACTTTTCGGAGGAATTTTTGAGTTCGCTTGAATTCCCTAAAAATATTATGGTGCGTGACAGAGCAACATTATTTAATCTGCTTATCGGTCTTAACGGTTTTACGGTTTGTTCGGGTATTATAGATACGGAATTAAACGGTGAAAACATTATTTCAAAACCGTTAGATTCAGATTGCAGTATGCGTATCGGAATTTTAACACGCAAAAATTCTGTTCTTAGCCGATACGGAGTTTCATATTTGAATGTATTGAAAAATCATTTATCCATAGATTAAAACTATGGATAAATGATGATAATATATATTTTTCTATTTCCGTATTTTCTGTTATACTTAATGTAAATTAAAACACAGGAGGTAACAGAAATGAGCAAACAAATACCATTCAGATATGACTTTGTAGGCAGCTTTTTAAGACCTGCAAATTTAAAAGCGGCAAGAGAGGGGTTTGAAAACGGAAAAATTTCGGCTTACGAATTAAAAGCAGTTGAAGATAAGGAAATCGAAAGACTTATCAATAAACAAAAAGAATTAGGCTATCACGTCATTACGGATGGAGAATTCAGACGTGCGACATGGCACTTGGATTTTATGTGGGGATTTGACGGTGTGGCACATGAAAAAACGAAAACAGGTTTACCGTTTCACGGCGAAGACGCAATGATTGATGATACATACCTTTGCGGAAAAGTAGGACTTTCAAAAGTACATCCCTTTGTGGAGCATTTTAAATTTGTAAAGCAATTTGAAGATGAAAATACTGTTGCAAAGCAGACAATTCCAGCACCGGCACAGTTTATTGAACAAATGATAATGCCGTTTGCGTTGGAAAACACGTCAAAGTATTATGACAGCACTCATAAGTTGGCAGAGGATATTGCAAACGGATATAAAAAGGTAATCGCGGATTTGTATGATGCAGGCTGTCGCAATTTACAGCTTGACGACTGCTCATGGGGAATGCTTGTAGATCCGAGAGCAGAAGAATTGTTCGGTACGGATAAAAAGGGATTGAAGGATATTCAAGAACTTTTGGTAGAGATAAATAACCTTGCAATAGAGGACAAACCAAACGATATGACAATTACTACTCACGTTTGCAGAGGAAACTTCCATTCAACATACGCAAGTGCAGGTGCATATGATTCGGTTGCAGAGGCATTGTTTGAAAAGGAAAATGTAGATGCATATTATCTTGAATTTGATGACGAACGTTCGGGAGGCTTTGAGCCTTTGGAACACGTCAACGGCGATAAGAAAGTCGTGTTGGGACTTATAACAACAAAGTCACCGAAACTTGAAAATCAAGCCGACGTAATCGCGAGAATAAAAGAGGCACAAAAATATATTTCTCTTGACAGATTGTGCCTAAGTCCACAATGCGGTTTTGCGTCATGCGAAATAGGTAATAAACTTACAGAAGAAGAACAGTGGGCAAAATTGCAGCTTGTAAAAGAAATCGCAGAAGAAGTTTGGAGATAATATTAAAGAGTAGACAAAATCATAAAGATTTTGTCTACTCTTGTTTTTTGGAGCTGGGGCGGACATATTCTTGGACTATTTTATGCTGATAATCCGAGGCTATGTCTGTACTTTAGCGTTATAGGCGTGTGCGGTGTAAGAATTATATGGATATACACGGTATTTTTAATTTTTGTATCACTGCCGATTTACTCTTCATCGCATAAATTGCAAAATCATTAATATATTTCGCTGAAAATATCGCTTTGCATTTCGCTAATTTGCTCGATTGGAATAACTGTTTTGTCGGTCAAAATAACCGTGTGATTGTATTCGTCTATTTTCTTTACAACACCGGTATGTGATATGTATGCACCGCCTGATTTTTTATCATCGGGAACGAAGTATGTTATTGTCACGGTTTGATTTGTGCCGATATTCTCTTTAATTAAATTTAACTGTTCATTGAGTTTGGCAATGACATCTTCGCTTAATATCTGCTTTTCATCAGTCAAACGGGCGGTTTCATTAATTGCCGCTTTGTGTCCCGTAAGAGCTGCAAACGGTGAAAATTGTGCCGCACGGTCATGAAGCGACATTTGTGGGTGCTTTTTTGAAACATGGTGGGGCAGATTGATTATGTCATCATATTTATGACTAATGTTTTCCATATGGTAATTCTCCTTAAAAATTATGCCTTGTGACCGCCTATTTGATTGTTGCGGTCTTTGGCGGTTGCACCTTCTTGAAGATTCATTCCTTTAAGAATGGCATTTTTGCCGAATTTCTTTTTTATATCAAGTATTGTATTTTGCATACGTTTTTCTCGCTCTGATTCTGCATTTTCTTTTTCGCGTTGTTTCTTTAAAATCTCATAATCGGTAAAAAGGTCAAGCTGTTCATATTTGTTTGCGTTTTTTACACTGTGTTCATCGACAAGCTTGTTAGCCACAATATTAATTCTTCTGATAAGCAATTTCTTGTTTACAATTTTATCGTACAATTCCATAACTGCATTTGTGATAAGTGTAGTGGACGATGTTTGCTTTGGAAGATTTGTTGTTCCGTGAGCAGGCTTCGGAACTTTTTTACCGTAATAGTTCGTTGTAACTGTACCTTTATAATTCCGACTTCTGTTTTTATCTGTAATATTTTCAATATCATAGCCGATTGTAAGCACGATTTGATTTGTCACAAGTCCTTTATTCACCAAATCAAGCACCATAAGGTCGGTCATTTCTTTTACAACTAATCTTGCCTTGTCAAACTCATACGGACAATGTAATACTTGTCCCGAGGATATACTGTTTGTTTCGGGTTGGTATGCTTTGACATCTTCCATTGTGCAAGGCTCATACCCCCAAGCATGGTCAATGAGAAGTTCGGCATTTATACCGAAAAGTTTGTATAACAGTTCTTCGTTATAGTAATCAGTCGGTTTACCGATAGAACATCTTGCAATGTCACCCATAGTGTAAAGTCCGATTTTTTCTAATTTCTTTGAATAACCACGACCGACTCTCCAAAAATCAGTAAGAGGTCTGTGATTCCATAACAATCTTCGGTATGACATTTCGTCAAGTTCGGCGATTCGTACACCGTTTTTATCCGGTTCAATGTGTTTTGCGACTATATCCATTGCTATTTTGCAAAGATACAGATTTGTTCCGATTCCGGCTGTTGCGGTTATTCCTGTTGTAGATAAAATATCTTGTATCATTGTCATTGCAAGTTCACGAGCAGTCATATTGTATGTCGAAAGGTAATGCGTTACATCTATAAATACCTCATCAATCGAATAAATGTGAATATCCTCCGGTGCGATATATTTAAGATAGATATTATAAATCTTTGTACTGTATTCCATATAGCGTGCCATACGCGGCGGAGCGGTTATGTAATCTATCTTGAGTGACGGATTTTTCTGAAGTTCAAGGCTGTCGTCAGAAAAACCGCAAAAAACGTGGTTTGGTGCTTTAATCTTTCGTATATTATTTGCAGCCTTAACTTTTTGTATGATTTCAAATAATCTTGCTCGTCCCGATAATCCGTATTTTTTGAGCGACGGAGACACAGCAAGACAGATTGTTTTCTCCGTCCGACTCGGATCGGCTACAACAAGATTTGTGGTTAGCGGGTCACGGTTTCTTTCTCTACATTCAACGGACGCGTAGAATGATTTTAAGTCTATTGCTATGTACGTTTTACTTTTATTCATAATTCTACGCTCCTTTTTGTAAATCTGTTTAGTCTAAATTATATATTAAAATTACTGCTTTTTCAAGACTGTACAATAACTTATTGATTGTGAAGAGAGAAAAGTCCGTATTATTGGACTATGTATATATTATAATCTAATTACAGAAAACACAGAAACCATGTGAATAATAAAAGGAGTGATTAATTATGAAAAAAGATGGATACAGCAGACCGGGATTTTTCGGTACAATAAACCATTATGACGCAAACGGAAAAAAGGTAGGAGAAAGCCGACCGGGATTCTTTGGAGGAATGAATAATTATGATGCAAACGGACATAAGGTAGGGCATAGCAGTCCTGGATTTTTTGGCGGTATGAATCACTATGACAACAATGGACATAAAACCGGACACAGCAGTCCCGGTCTGTTTGGAGGTGTTAATACATACGACAATAATGGTCATAAAAAACGCCACAGCGAAAAAAGTTTCTTGGGCGGATATAATCATTATGAGGAGTAATGGAGACGATAATTACGATTTTGATAAGAGTTGATGATTATGGCAAATGTAAAATTTGAATATCTGTTTTTGGATATTGAGTGGAATCAAGCACCCAAAACAACAGATATAGAGGAAAGAGAACCTGTACAAATAGGAATAGTTGCAGTAGATGCAAAGTTGAATATAAAAAGAACATTTTCTAAATCAATTAGATTAAGTAACAGGGAATATTTTAATCCGAACACTTTTACTGTATCCCATTACCCACTTGAGGCTATTATGAAGTCAAAGAGTGAGGAAACAGTATTAAAAAATATGAACATATCTTTTCAAAACTATAAGTATATTGTTGTGTGGACAAATGAAACTTATGAATTATTAAAGAGAAGAACGGATAAATACGGAATATCAATGCCAAGACACAGAGTGATTATACTGCAACAACTTCTTATGCAAATTGCCGGTGACGGCAAAAAAGTTATTGGTTTTGAAAAGTCGTTAAAACAAGCGGGAATTAAATATCAAAAGAATTATTTGCATTATTCAAAACACGATGTAAACTACTTATACTTATTGTTTTGTAAGTGTTATGGTGAATATCGAAAATTAACAGAACAAGAAACGTGTTACTTAAATCCAAGAACTCATAAGGTACATAACGGAAATTGTCGATATGTCGACAGTGCATTGATTAAATCGAGTAAGGACGTGATTTTTCAAGGAAATAAAGTATGTAAGGTATGCGGTTGTGAAAATGATTGGAATAGGTTTCATTGGAAAACAAATATTAAAATAAAGAGAAAGTATAATATAAAAGATATTAGAGATTTACCGCTTACTATTGAAAATATGAATAGAATATGTGATATGTTTAATTTAGAGTACAGCGTTACGAATGACGCAGTGTTTATAAAAACACCGTTTGGAAGATGGATTGTATATTTGAAAGGTGATGAAGTAAAAGAACTTCATCATGAAAATTACAGGTCAAGACGCGGTGAACCGTTAAATGCTCATAAAAAGTGCATTGACGGTTATCATAAGCAAAAACTTGTTTCAAATAATTTTTACGATGTGATATACTATATAAATTGTCATGATTCATCAATGACTCGGAGGTGGAAAGAAAAAAGTCGGATTGAAAAATTATTTGAAATGATTGATAATCAAAGAATTGAAAATACAATGTAAAATTTTAAAAAGAATATTGACTTTTCTTAATAATACAAAGTATAATTAATGTTAGGGAATACTTTTGAATTAAGAAGGTGGTGGATTTATGTATAACAAACATTTGGAAACATTTATTTGTGTTGCGGATTTGGGGAGCTTTTCAAAAGCGGCAGAGGCATTGTACATATCTTCGACTGCGGTTATAAAACAAATTAATTTATTGGAGCAGGAACTTAATTTAAAGCTTTTTGACAGAACTCACCGCGGTATAATACTTACAAAAGCGGGACGTTCGATTTACGGTGATGCGAAATACATTATTCAATATTCTAAAGATTCAATAACTCGTGCAAACAATGCGATGCAGGGTGCGGATAAAGTTATTCGTGTCGGAAATTCGATGATGACGCCGTCAAAGTTTATATTGGACATATGGGCAGAAGTGAGAAAATTTTGTCCCGACATTAAATTTCATATAGTACCTTTTGAGAATACTCCGGAAAATGCTCGTGAAATACTCGCAAATTTCGGCACTAATATTGATATTGTATCGGGTTGGTTTGACGAAGCATTTTTGGATTATCGAGGATGTGCGGCATTAAAGTTGGCGAATGATCCGATATGCTGTTCACTTTCGATAAACCACAGACTTGCTTTTCGTGAGAAATTAAAAATCACAGATTTATACGGTGAAACGGTTATGCTGATAAAACGCGGGTGGAACAAATATACAGACGCAATTCGAGATGAATTGTGGTCGGAACATCCGCAGATAAAAATAATTGACGTACCATTTCTTAATGCCGAAGTATTTAATAAATGTGAAAGTGAAAATAATATATTGATAGATTTCGGAAACGGCGGAACGGTTCATCCGCTTTTAAAACGAGTACCGATTGATTGGGATTACACAATTCCGTTCGGTATTTTGCACTCACCGAAACCGTCGGAAACAGTATCGGAATTTTTGGAGGCTGTTTCAAAGGTGTACAGTAAATAAAACAAGTAAAAATGTCTGCTTTGGAGAAATCCTTGCAGACATTTTTTTGGTGTAACCTTTTGGTTTACACTGTCTAACAAATAGATACTTCTGTTTAACAAAAGGTTATGTTACAATAAATTTAAAGAAAGGGTACGGTGATTGTTTATGAATAATTTTATATTTGAAAACAGCACAAAGGTATATTTCGGCAAAGGCAGCGTAAAGGAGTTTCTTGCCGGAAGTATAAAGGAATACGGAAACAATGTAATGCTTGCATACGGCGGCGGTTCAATCAAAAAGAACGGTGTGTATGATGAGATAAACAGCATATTAAAAGCCGAGGGCAAAAACGTGATTGAATTTTCGGGCATTATGTCAAACCCTACTTATTCAAAAGTAAAAGAGGGTGCAAAACTTGCAAGAGATAATAATATCGATATGATATTGGCGGTAGGCGGCGGCTCTGTTATGGATTGCTGTAAAGCGGTATCATTGGCAGCGGCATATGACGGCGACATATGGGCAGATTATTGGGAAAAAAGCGGAGTTGTGTATTTTGATCCTATTCCACTCGGAGTTATTGTTACCGTCGCAGGAACGGGCAGTGAATGTAACGGCGGTGCGGTAATTACAAATGAGGAAAAGAAAATAAAGACAGGTCGTGATTATCCTAAATGCAATCCGAAGTTTGCGATAATGGACCCCGAATACACGTTCAGTGTCCCTAAATTACAAACCGCGTCTGGTGGATTTGATATTCTTTCGCATATAATGGAAACTTATTTCAGTAAGACAGATGATGATAATGTATCCGATGATATTTCGGAAGCACTTATGAAAAGCATTATTAAAAATCTACCTGCGGCACTTGAAAATCCAAAATATTATATTGCAAGAAGTAATTTAATGTGGGCGGCTACAATGGCAGAGAATAGAATTATCAAACTTGGCAAGCAATGTGATTTCCAAGCACATCAAATTGAACATCAGTTGGGCGCTTATACAAATTGTAACCACGGCTGTGGGTTAGCGGTTATTCACCCTACATATTACAGAAAAATATATAAAAACGGAATGAGTAAATTCGTTAAATTTGCAAAGAATGTGTGGGGAATATCGGATATAGGCAAGACAGCGGATAAGGTTGCTTTGGAAGGAATAGACGCACTTGCTGATTTTATTAAAAAAATCGGATTGCCTACGACATTAAGAGAGTTGGGAATAGACGACAAGGATATTCTTCCCGATATAGCCGCGTCATGTAATATTGCTCCGGGCAGTTACGGAGATATGAACAAAAAAGCAATTATGGAAATTTTGGTAGAGTGTTACTAATAGATGAGCCTGTCGACAAAATGTCGACAGCTCCAAAAATCACATCATAGATGTAATTTTTGAGTATTTTCAGAGAAAAAATCATAAAGTTCCTCCAAAGTCGAAACTTTAGATTTTAAGCCATTTCTGCCGCACATGTCGTCAGAAATGATTTTTAATGAGGTTAGCACCTCAAACTCCCCCTAATAAAGTATACAAAACCGCAACGGTTTTGTATATGGTCAATTTTATTTATGAAAGGAAGTAAGAAGATGAAAAAGAATTTTATTACAGGATTTGTTTCGGGTGCGGTAGCATTTTCAATGATTGGAGCATTTGCCGCAAATATGATAACGACACCGAATACTTATGAGGTACAGCTTGACGGTAAAGATGTAAATATTGAGGGCTACAATGTAGATGATTACACATATTTTAAGCTTAGAGATATTTCAGATGCCGTAGGCGGTTTTGATGTTGATTTTAAGGATAACAAAATTGTTCTTACATCACAAGAAAAAGGGCTTGAGATAAAGAAAGAGGGAATATTCTCATCGGGAGGAACTGTAACAGAGCCGATAGCGGGAGAATATGACGAAACAACAAACTGGTTGGACAACACACGAAAAGGTAATACAGCACACGTTGACCATGCAAATGTACTTTATCAAATACCTGAAAATGAAACCGAATTGCCTATGGTATTTTTACACGGCTACGGACAGTCAAGAATGGGTTGGATGACAACACCTGACGGACGTGAGGGTTGGTCAACATCATTCCTAAGAAAAGGACACGGAGTATTTTTGGTAGACCAACCAAGACGCGGTGAGGCAGGAGCAACTGCTTCAATGACGAATGACAGTATTGATACATGGTCGGAAGATTCTAAAGAATATATGCCGGGTGACCAAGCATGGTACACACATTTCAGAATAGGCAGAGTTGCACCGGAGCGTTATGAGGGCTCACAATTCCCTGAGGGTGAGGAGGCACAAGACCAATTCTTCCGTCAAATGACACCGAATACAGGCAGCTTTGATATGGAAGCAAATGTTGCGGCTATGGATGAAGTTATGCAAGACGTTAAAGATATGACGGGCAAAAAGAGCATTTATGTAATTCATTCGCAAGGCGGCAGAGTCGGTTGGAATGTCAATCCCGAAAATGTAGCGGCAATCGTTGCAATCGAGCCGGGCGGAGCTCCTGAAATCGGTTCGGAACAATATAAAACATTACTTGCCGCAAATATTCCGATAGTTATGTATTTCGGTGATTATATCGATAACGGTCCGGAAGATATTCAGTCAACATCATTCTGGAAAAGCGTGCGTGACGGTGCAGTGGCATTTGCGGAAAGCTACAATAAAGACGGCGGAAACTGTACTGTTGTAAATCTTCCTGATGTCGGAATAACGGGAAATTCACACTTTATGTTCCAAGAAAAGAACAGTGAAGAAATAGCACAACACGTTGAAAATTGGATAAAGGAAAACGTAAAATAACTTGTCGAAGAAATGGAGAGATTAATATGAAAGTCGCACTTGTAAACGGAAGTCCGCATAAAAACGGATGTACATATACCGCACTTTGTGAGGTGGCAAAGACACTGAACGAAGAAGGGATTGAAACGGAAATATTTTGGATCGGTCCGAAAGCTTTGTCGGGGTGTATTGCGTGTAAATCGTGTGTAAGTAAAGGTGAGTGCGTATTTGACGATACTGTAAATGAGTTTCGTGAAATAGCGAAAGAATGTGACGGATTTGTATTCGGCTCACCCGTGCATTATGCAGGAATAAGCGGAGCAATGACATCATTTATGGACAGATTGTTTTACTCTGATTTTTGCGGAAACGGAAACAAAACATTTTATATGAAACCTGCGGCTTGCGTTATATCTGCAAGACGTGCCGGAACAACGGCAACTTTTGATCAGATGAATAAATATTTTACCATTCAAGAAATGCCTATTGTTTCATCGAGATACTGGAATATGGTACACGGTGCTAAGCCGGAAGATGTAAAGCAGGACTTAGAGGGATTATACACAATGAGAGTTTTGGGACGTAATATGGCATTTATGCTTAAATGCAAGGATATAGCAATGAAAAACGGTGTTGAATTACCAAAACAAGAAACACCTGTTTTCACTAATTTTATAAGATAAGGAGATAAACGAATATGAAAAAAGTAATTTCGATTTTAATGACTTTAGCATTTATGTTTGCATTCATTACCGGATGTACGGCGGCAGAGAGCGATAAGCAAGCGTTAGACAATGAATTTTTGCTTACAATGCAAATCGCTAATCCCGTTATGACTGTAAATGGTCAGGAAAAGAATATTGATGATGACGGTACAGCTCCGACTATTGTCAGTGACAGAACGCTTGTACCGGTAAGAGCAATTATTGAATCAATGGGCGGAAGTGTTAATTGGGACAGTGATACAAGCACAGCAATGCTTGAATACAACAACGACATAATAACACTTACAATCGGAAGTGAAACCGCATATTTCAATGATAATGCAAATACCCTTGATACCGCTCCGCAGATTATCAACGACAGAATAATGTTACCGATAAGATTTATTGCAGAAAGCTTTAAATTTGATGTTGAATGGGAGCAGGGCACTCAAACGATCACAATAAAAAGCAATACTTTAAATCCAACTGTAACAACAGAGCCAACAATAGCACCCGATAATCAGACGAACGGTAGTAAAGCGTTGGTAGTTTACTATTCGGCAAGCGGAACTACCGAAAAAATTGCAAAATATATAGCGAATGCGGCAAATGCGGATATTTTTGAAATTCAGCCTGTCGAGCCATATACGGCTGATGATTTGGATTGGACAGATGAAAGCAGTCGTGTTGTTAAAGAACATGATGATGAAAGCTTAAGAGATGTAGAGCTTGCTTCAACAACTGTACCGAATTGGGATACATATGATACGGTATTTATCGGTTATCCTATTTGGTGGGGAATTGCCGCATGGCCGACAGACGGATTTGTTAAAGCAAATGACTTTACAGGTAAAACAGTTATTCCATTCTGTACATCTGCAAGCTCGGAAATCGGTGACAGTGGTAAACTTCTTGAGGAAGAAGCAGGTACGGGAAATTGGCTTGACGGTATGAGATTTAGGTCAAGTGCAAGTGAAGATGACGTTAAGTCTTGGGTAGACGGATTGGAAAAATAATTATTGGAGGTTATAACAATGAGAAAGAATTTTGGCGCAAAGCCGTATTTATATCCGCAGCCGGTTATGATTATCGGCACATATGATGAAAACGGAAATGCCAATGCTATGAATGCCGCATGGGGCGGTATTGTAGGTATGGATAAGATTATTATTGATTTATCAAGTCACAAGACAACAGATAATCTTATGCAAAGAAAGGCTTTTACGGTAAGTATAGCCGATACAGAGCATATGACGGAATGCGACTATGTCGGTATAGTGTCGGCAAAAACCGAAAAAGATAAAATGAAAAAGGCGAATTTCACAACAACAAAAAGTGAATTTGTTGACGCACCGATTATAAACGAATTACCGTTGACTTTGGAATGTGAGTTAATCAAAGTAGTGGAGGACAGTTTGTATTTAGGTAAAATCGTCAATGTTAACGCAGATGAAAAAATACTCGGAGATGACGGTGAAATCTCGCTTGATAAATTCCGCCCTATAACATATGATACAGTCCACCACGGATATTATGAATTGGGTAAAAAAGTCGGAAATGCTTTTAAAGATGAAGAAAAATTGAAATAAATATCTTTGTAGGAGAATTTAAAGTGAAATATATAAATTTAGGTGACGGTGAAATTAAAATCTCTGCGTTGGGATTAGGCTGTATGGGGATGACTCATGCTTACGGAAAACCGTCAGATGAAAATGAAATGATAAAATTGATACATTCTGCATTTGATATGGGAATAACTTTTTTCGATACTGCGGAATGTTATTTGGGAACAACGGAAAATGGAGATATTGCGTCTAATGAAGAACTTGTCGGTAAAGCACTAAAGAATTATCGTGATAAGGTAATTATAGCGACAAAATTCGGAGTAAAGCATAATAATACCGAACTTATAACCGACAGCAGACCCGAAACAATTATAAAGAGTGTTGACGGCTCGCTGAAACGATTGGGTACAGATTATATTGATTTGTATTATCAACACAGACTTGATCCCGACGTACCCGTAGAAGAAGTTGCGGGAACAATCAGTGACCTTATAAAAGCAGGTAAAATTCGTGCATGGGGTATTTCCGAAGTGGATGAGGAACATATCAGGCGTGCGGATAAAATATGTCCACTTACGGCAATTCAAAACAGATACTCTATGATGTACCGTTATTATGAGCCGCTTATGCCTGTTTTAAAAGAACTGCAAATCACATTTGTTGCACACAGTCCGTTGGCAAACGGCTTTTTGACTGGAAAATACAATAAAGAATCGGTGTTTGATAAAGTGTATGATTACAGAAGCGATATGCCGCAGTTTAAGGGAGATAACCAAGAGCTTTTGGATATGCTAAATAATATAGCCACAGAGAAATATTCCACTCCCGCACAAATTTCACTTGCGTGGATGATGGCAAAAGGAATTGTACCTATTCCGGGAACAAGAAAGCTACAAAGACTTGAAGAAAATATCGGTGCGGCTGATATTTTGCTTACCGACGAAGAAGTTTCACGAATTGATGAAACATTGAACACAATAAAAATGTCAGATGTCTTTTGGGGACACAAAATCAAATAAGTTTTAAAGGATGCAATGGGGCAAAACACATTGTATCCTTTTTTATTTTCGGTTATAACCTTTTGGTTTAAACCGAAGAACATATCGATACTTCTGTATATAAAATGTTTATGCTACAATTATTACAGTGAATAAATCACATAAAGATAAATCATAGGAGGTCAAATTTATGTCAAAGAAAATTATAACAATTATTATTGCGGCGGCAATGATTGCAAGTTCGGCAATTAATGCTTTTGCCGTAGGAAACACTTCAAATAATTCATTTAATGTTTCGGCACAGACATATACAACTATGAGTGCAACAGATAAAGAGAAATTTATAAATGATAATTTGGATGTCAAACTGCAACATATGTCATCTCTTGTTACGCTTACTGCAAACGGAGATTATGACAAAATTGCGGAAGAAGTTAAAAACGCACTTGACAGCGGACTTACAGCCACAGAGATAAAAGAATCAATATACCACAGCGGTGCATATTGCGGATTTACACGAGCGGCAAAAGCGTTGGACGCAGCCGATACCGCATTGAAGGCTTTGGGGCAGGATATTACATATTCAAGCAGAATAACGTCAAGTGAAGATGTACGTTATGACGAGGGACTTGCCACTCAAAGATATTTGTTCGGACAGCAGATAGGAACGATAACCGATGATATGGACGGCGCTTTGAAGCTGCAAACAAAGCTTCTTTCGGGAATATGTTTCGGTGATTTTTACAATCGTACGGGATTGTCATTATATACAAGAGAGTTTCTTACATTCTGCACAATCGTAGGAAACGGAAATTGTGCGGGACAACTTAACGGACATATTAATGGTAATCTAAGTGTAGGTCACTCAAAGGATATGCTGCGTGCGGCGGTATTGCTCAACGAAAAATATAACGGTGAAGAAAAAACACAGCTTGCCCTTGATGTTATTGACAGCAATACAAATGAAGTGTCTGAGTCACCGTAACCAGAGCCGTCAATTCCTACAAATACAATAAAGACAAATTATAAAAGTGACAGTGAAGAATTGCTCGGAATCATGTCGCACTTTAAGACTGATGATACAGACAATTATGTAAATAACAATCTTGACAGTCAAACACAAGAAATATTGATAAATGCGGTAAATGCCGTTATTGATAATACCGATATTCCGAAATCGGACGATAAAGCAACACAAGTTTTAATAGATATTGCGGTTATGTCGGCACAAGGCGGCAGAGAAAGCGAGATACCGTCAAAGGTTTCGGAGGGACTTGATGCAGGACTTACTAAGGATAATATGCTTGCCGTTCCGCTTTTGCTTGCACCTTATAACGGTTTCCTAAGAACGCTTAATATGAGAGCGTCATTATCCTCGGCACTGGAGGACAATGATACACAAAGCGGTCAGGAAATTAAAACAACAGTAACAATGACAATAGGAAACCCTATTATGACCGTAAACGGCAAAGAACAAAATATAGATGATGATAATACTGTGCCGGTAATCAAAGACGAAAGAACACTACTTCCTATTCGTGCATTTGTAGAGGGAATAGGCGGACAAGTCCAATGGGACGAAAACACAAGAGCGTCAACTCTTACATATAACGATACAGAAATAAAACTTACAATAGATTCAAATACCGCTTATCTCAACGGTGCAGAAAAAACACTTGACGTTGCACCTACAATCATTAACGACAGAACTATGCTGCCGATAAGATTTATCGCAGAAAGTTTCGGATATACGGTTATGTGGAATCAAGACAGCCAAACAGTGAGTATTATAAATGCGGATAATATAGAAAACGTATTCGCAAAGGGTGATATTAACCCCGCATCACCTAAATTTACCGGTACGTCATATATGAACTGGCTTACCCAATACAATGAAGAAACCAAAATACCTGCATTCGGACAAGTAACTTTTGAGCCTTGCACAAGAACTGATTGGCATTATCATGACGGCGGTCAGATCTTACTTGTGACAGAGGGCGTCGGCGTGTTTGAAATGGAGGGCGAGCCTGCAAGATTAATGCAAGCCGGTGATGTAATTCTTATTCCACCGGGTAAAAAGCACTTTCATTCTGCTATAAACGACAGTTGGTTTGCACATATTGCAATAGGCGTAAATCCGGGTGTCGGAACAACAAATTGGCTTGATAAAGTTACAGACGATGAATATAATGCGGCAGTAGAGGAGGCTCGTGCAAACGGAACTATTCGTGAAAAGAGCGATATAATGTTCCCAAAGGGAGATTTGTTAAATGAAAAGGGATACAGCGGTGCAGTGTACAAAAACAAGCTTGTTGAGAACGAAACAACATTTAATTGCCCTGAGGTTGATAACTACACTATGGAAAAAGGTGCAAGAACAGATTGGCATTCTCACGAGAGCGGTCAACTCATAATCGTAACAAACGGAACGGGCTTATATCAAGAAGAAGGCAGTGATGTAAGAGTTGTAAAAGCCGGAGATGTCATAGAAGCAAAACCCGGAGTAAAGCATTGGCACGGTGCAGCAAATGAACAGTTTGCTTATATTGCCGTAAACGGTAATCCAGGACATGACAAAATAACTTGGGATAAAGCCGTAACCGATGAAGAATATAATTCCGTACAAGCAGGCGGAAATACGGCAGTAGTTAAAACCGATTCGGGAAATGTTCAAGGATATGTAAAAGACGGAACGTATACATATCACGGAATACCTTATGCGAATGCAGATGAAAGATTTGTTCTGGCTCATAAAACAGACAGTTGGGACGGTACTAAAACTGCATATTCATACGGTCAAATAGCACCACAGTCGGGCGGCAATAATTTGCCGACAATGAGCGAGGATTGTCAAAATCTTAATGTATGGACTCAAGGTGTGAATGACAGAAAGAAACGTCCCGTAATGGTATGGCTGCACGGCGGCGGATTTTCAACAGGTTCGTCAATAGAAAGTCCTGCATATGACGGTGAAAATCTAAGTAAAAAAGGCGACGTTGTAGTTGTTTCGATTAACCACAGATTAAATTCTTTGGGACATTTGGATTTGTCGGCATACGGAGATAAATATAAATATTCGACAAACGTGGGAATGACAGATATTATTGCCGCTCTTGAATGGATAAAAGATAATATTGACCAATTCGGCGGTGATCCCGACAATGTAACCGTATTCGGTGAATCCGGCGGCGGTGCAAAGGTGCTTGCACTTATGACAAGTCCGTATGCAAAGGGATTGTTCAATAAAGGTATTGTCGAAAGCGGAGCGACAGAGAATATGGGCGCAAAGTTTACCGACTTAAAGGCAAGTCAAAGAGTAACAGAGATTACTCTTGATAATTTGGGAATTACACCTGACAGAATTGAAGAACTGCAAAATGTTTCATACGAAGATTTAACCGCTGCATCCGATAAAGCACTTGTACAAGCTGCCGAGGAAATGGGTATATATGAGGAATTTGTAAACGGATATTCGCTTTTATGGGAGCCGGTTGTTGACGGTGATTTTCTTCCTACAAGTCCCGTTACTGAAGACGGCTTTTCCGAGGCAGGCAAGGATATTCCTCTTTTGATTGGCTCTAATCTAAATGAATGGACTGTAATGGGTAACCCTATGGCAAATTCTAATGAAGAATTGAGTACAGAAGAATTAAATAAACGTCTTACAGATACTTACGGCGATAAAGCACAAGAAGTGCTTGCCGCATTTAAAAAGGCATATCCTAATGAATCCGATACTTCGGCACTGTATGTGGATAATACACTTATCAGATTACCGATTTTAAAACTTACCGCACATAAGGCTGACCAAAACGGTGCACCGGTATATTCATATGTATTCAGTTGGGGAACATCGTATCATACTGCTGAAATACCGTTTGTGTTCAACAATATTGATAAGGTAAGCGTAAGCGGTGACAGAGATGAAGCAGAAAAACTTTCGGATATTATGAGCAGTGCATGGATTAATTTTGCTAAAACGGGAAATCCGAACGGTGACGGAATACCTGATTGGGAACCATATACGAGAAGTAATTCGGCTGTTATGATTTTTGACAATGAAACATATCTTGTACATAATCACGAACAAGAGCTGATGTCGCTGTTAGCACCGAATTATAAATATTAATATTTACGGAAAGGCTATGATTAATTATGAAAAAAATAATAGGCTTTATAATTGTAATGATGATGTGCGTTGTCGGCACAACATTTGCAAATGCGGCTGAAATGAATTATTCGGACGGCACGCTTACGATAAACGGTTTAAACGGCAGTGCCGATTTATTACACGCATCATATACAGACTGTGTTTTGGACAGTACGGAAATTTTGAATGTATCCGACGGAACGTATAATATTAATGCAAAAAACGGTGATAAGTTGTTTTTGTGGGATAATACGAATACAATGAAACCGCTTAGCGGAAATATAATCGTAGGTGAAAAAAATCAAGGTGAAAATCTTGAAGAAGATACTCAAGGGAAAATTCTTGTTGTGTATTTTTCGGCTCAAAGTCATACAGAAAGAGTTGCAAATTATATTGCACAGGAAACCGGTGCAGATATATTTGAACTTGTACCGAAAAATCCGTACACAAGTGCTGATTTGAATTATTCAAACAGTAGCAGTCGTGTTGTGTATGAATATCAACATCCCGAAGAAAGAAATGTCGAACTTGTATCCGCAGTACCGCCGAATTGGGATTCTTATGATACCGTATTCGTAGGTTATCCTATCTGGTGGGGAGTTGCCGCATGGCCCGTAAATGGATTTGTTACGGCAAATGACTTTACCGATAAAACGGTTATTCCGTTCTGTACATCCGCAAGCTCCGGGATAGGTCAAAGCGGAACTCTTTTGAGAGATTCCGCAAAAGGCGGAAACTGGCTTAACGGTATGAGATTTTCGTCAAGTGCATCTGAAAGTACAGTGAAAAGTTGGGTAGCAAGTCTTGATTTGAATTAATAAAAAATAGCTTTCTATGGTGAGCATAGAAAGCTATTTCGTTGTGTGAATGTTTTTTCTCTCTTTTTGCATAAGCAAGCACGCAAAAACGCATACGAGCAATTCGGTAATAGGAAACGCAATCCATATTCCGATAATTTGTAAGGTATGATTTAACAGCCACATTAACGGAATCAGCAAAACACCTTGACGACAAAGTTGAATAATAATACTCGGTACAACTTTGTCTGTTGCTTGTTTATATGTTGCAATCATTGTAGAAAGTCCGCTGAATACAAACCCTAAAGACATTATACGCATTGCAGTTATGCCCAATAAACGCATTTCTTGTGATGCAGAGAAAAGAGAAAGTATTTCGTCCGGGAAACACATAACCAAAAATGTTCCTACAAACATCATAATTGTTGCAAAGAGTGTTCCGATTTTGTAAGTTTGCCATAAGCGAGCCTCTTTTTTAGCTCTGTAATTAAACCGCATAATCGGCAAACAGCCTTGTATAAGACCGTTTACTGTCATAACAATTAATTGTTGTACCTTGAAATATGCTCCGAAAAAAGCCACCGCCGTATCGGAATAGTTTACTAAAAATACATTTACGAAGTTTACCATGAAAGAACCTAATGCGTTCATTATAAAAGATGGTAAACCGTATGAAATGAGCATTTTGAGTATTTGCGCATCAAAGCGATAGCCTTTTAGAATCGGCTTAACTTTTTGCTTTGTGAAAAACAACTGTATCAATGCAATCAGCATTGACAGAGTGTATCCCAAAACTGTTGCGAGTGCCGCACCAGCAATACCCATTTCCGGAAACGGTCCGACACCGAAAATAAGCAATGGGTCGAAAATAAAATTAAACATTACACCGATAATTTGAAACCACATCGGTGCAATCATATTACCGGTTGCCTGCAACATTTTTTGAATTGCGATATGTACCATATTTGGAATCTGCATATACGCACAGATTTTCATATAGCGCAATCCGTATTTAAAAATCTCATTATTTTGCGTGAATGTAGCGTAATAGGGTTTTATAATAAAAAGCGTTGCTATGGTTACTGCCACACCGACGGACAAAGACAACAGAAGTCCGAGTGTTGCCGCCGAATCGGCTTTTTTCTGCTTGTTCTGACCTAAATATCCCGCAATCAAAACATTAACGCCGACGCCTATCCAAATAGATAACGCATTCATAAGTGTAGTAATCGGAAATGAAAGCGAAACTGCGGCTAGTGACTGTTCGTTGATTTTTGCGACAAACATACTGTCTACAAGGTTGTATGAATACTGTAAAAACATCGAAATAAGCGGCGGGGCAGACATTTGCAATATCAGTTTGTTTATAGGTCTATATGCCATTTTATTCTCTGCGTTCATTTTTGCACACTCCCATAATTATATATACTGTAATTATAACGTGAATACTGTTGTATTTCAACCGATATTCTGCATTTTTTAATAAAACCGGTGCAATAAAAGGCAGTCTAAAATGATATGCACCCCAAAAGTTAGACACTTTTGGAGGTGCATATTTTTATTATGATATTATTTTATAGTGTATATTTTATTAAATACAGCTGCGGCTTGGGCACGAGTGGTATTTGCTTTAGGGCGGAGGGTATTATCCGTGAAACCACTTATAATTTCATTCCCGCAAGCCCATTGGAAAGCAGAAACAGCATAATCGGAAATGTCTTCCGTATCTGAATAACTGTCGAGTGTATCAATTATAGAAGTGTCAATTTGTTTATATTCTGCAAATCTCTTTAAAATCGATACCATCTGCTCACGAGTTATATTATCGTTCGGAGCAAACTCTGTGTCGCTGTAACCTGAAATAATATTATTCTCACTGCCCCAAGCGACAGCATTTGAGAAATAATCATTTTCATTTACATCAGTGAAGTTATAATCAACATCGGATTTTGTTTCGCCGTCAATTCTGTGAAGAACAGTTATAAACATTCCTCTCGTAATATCTGTATCAGGAGCAAATTCCGTATCGCTTACACCACTCATTAATCCGTTGTCATATGCGGATTTTATCGGGGCATAATACCATTCATTTTCTGCAACATCATCAAACCACCAATCGTCTTTGCTGGACGGTGTAGGTGTTTTTTGCGGAGAGTCGTTTATTTCTTTGAATGTTACGTCAACGATTACTTGGCTTCCTGGCATTACGAATGAAAATTCATTGTCGGCTGTCTTTGTAACTTCAATTACATTTCCCTTTGAATCAGTAACTGTTACAGTATCAACCTCATAACCGTCATTCGGTTTTGTATTAACCGTTACGTTTTCACCCAATGCGGCATTTTTCTTTGATATATTCATACTTCCGTTGTCGTATGTCTTGTTTGCAGAAGAAATACCGTATTTTGCAGAACTTCCGCCGCCACTGCTGCTTGGTTTTGAAGTAGGAATTGGTGTAGGAGTAGGTTCATCTGATTCTATACCTGTTACTTGAACATCAATACTGTCGTCAATTCTGTATTTTGGATAGTATGCGTATATCTTTGCATTACCATTGCTTAGCGGAATAACTTCACCGTCATCGGTAACAACAGCTATGCTGTTATCTGTTGAATAATACTTGACTTCACCCGCATAATCATTCCAAGGGAAAGCTTTTGTTTGAAGTGTTGTTGTATCATTTTTTCCGTTTAATGAAACGTTTTCGGCACCATCGTTGATTTCTGCAATAAGTGGTTTATTAGAGATAAACATGGTATATGCGTTAGATGTGTTTTCACCGCTTACTGCTGAAAGTTTAAAGTCTATATATCCTAAATTGTTGAAATCAGCTTTATCTATCTCAAACGGAACTGTAATATCTTTACTTTCACCGCTCGCAAGTTGAGGTAGGGAAGTAGTGCCGAAAGTTTTGTCGGCGGTATTATTTAGCGTTACATTTATTTCGTCGGACAGTTTAGAACCGTTGTTTGTAACTGTTGCAGATGCATAATAACCGTTATCATCGTGTTTGATTTCAAAGCTCGATACATCAAGTCTTGTATCATACGGGATGGCTTTTGTGGCAGATACAGGCTTTGCATTTTCAATTCCGCGTTCAGTTACCGTAACTGTAACTTCTTCATTTTCCAAGTTGCTCGGAACTGTCCATGGTACACTGACATTTATCGAATTACCGGATTCGATTATGTTGTCAGAACTGCCCTCGTAAAGTATATTTCCGTTTTTATCCGTTACTTTTAAATCATAACCCTTTGCGTCAAGCAAACCTGTGTTCGCAATAGTGAATGTTATATCTTCCGAATAATTCGGATAAATCTTTGACGGAAGAATAATATTGCTGCCTTTAATTTCAAGAGAACTTACTGGTTCAAAGTCAATGGTTACAAGGGTGTTTTCACTGTATTTCATAGGTGAATCTGCATCGCTTTCATCAATCCATTGCTTGTAGTAGTTTGAAACAGCTGATATTTTATTATCATCAGTCATATATAGGTCAAGTTCGTCAATAACCATACCGAAATCGGTAATTTGTACCGAATTGCCGAACTTCCAATAACCGTTATTTGTGCCACGCTGATAACGTACACCGTATATTTCAGTACCGTTCTTTGTACTGTCTTGACTTAATTCTGTGTAATAAATATAAATATCTTCACCGTTGGATGTTACAATATAGTTTCCTATACTTGTGCAAAGGTCGTCATTACCTTGGAAGTTTGCACTTGTGACATTAAATGTACCGTTGTACAAGGCTTCGTAAATGCTGTTTTCATATACGTCGTCTGACATACCGAGTTCAGCTGCAGTCTTTTTATACCAATCGGCATTTTTGTTATCATCGGTCATTTCGCCGTTTTTGTATGCACTGTTTACCGTATCGGCATTAATCAAGTCTGTCATATCTCCGTTTGAATCTGCGTTAAACATTGAAGATAACATATCCGAAAGATTCATAATTTTAAACATATATCCGTTATCCAACCATGTCAGGTACAATTCACCGTTAATGTTGGTAAGTTTAGGTAATGAATTAGATATACTGTCATTTGTAATTTGTATCGGGAAATATGCTTGCCCGGTTGTTAGGTTTTGAATTTGCAGATAAAGCTCTCTGTCGTCACCTGTTTGTAAATCTTCGTCTTCATCAATAGTGTAACTTGAAATTAAATAACTTTCGTTATTTATATTTATTGTTGCCGAATTATAATCCAATGCAATAGGAGAGCTGATTGTTTTATGAGGTATCGGAATTATGGTTTCATCATAAGACTTTCCTGTGCTCATATCGTATTTTACATAGGCTATATTAGAGAATGATTTTTCAAGCTGTAATAGGTCACTGTTACTGTTGCCTAATTTTGACACATCAAGCTTGACATAGCTTATATAAAGCATATCTCCGTCAACATCAATTTGTGGATTTAAAGTAAGGTATCTGTCGTGTACAATACTGATTTCTTTGCCCATTTTGTTGGTTTTTGTATCGTATATTGCACAAGAAATACCGATTGATGAAAGCTTTTCTCTTGAAGTTTCCACACCCGCAAATGCGTCTTTAACATCGGTCCATGCGATAATAACTTTGTCACCTATCTTTTTAAGTGTGTGTATTGAATCAGGTGTACCGTCGTCTGCTACTGCTTTAGGAATAGACCAATGAGTACCGTCAAATATCGAATAATACAGAGTTGCTCCGTTGTATTCGGCACGATCTCTCGAATCGTCTATAAATGTAAGCATCTTCTTACCGTCATCAAGAGGGATAATATGAGGTCTCGTTCTGTCTGCGACATCATTTATTAATTGTTTACAGCTTACAACTTTTTCTGTTGCGGTAAGCTGAATATCATCATTTTTTCCGAAAGTAGATAAATCAGATGTGCCGTTACTGTATGGAGTTAATTTAATATCATCATCGGTCATAAGTCCGTTGAAGAAATCAAATTCAGAGGCATGCTCAAGAGTACCCCAACCTTTTGTATATTTGACTACATCTACATCAACGGAGAAGAATAATAAGTCGAATCCCACACCGCCGGCTGCCGTTATCAGTGTACCGGGCTGACCGTTTGCAAAACTCAAATCAAATTGGAATGTTGTAGCAACGTAACCTCTTGCTGAAAGTACATCGCAAAAACCTACACCTACTTGTAATTTTCCTGAAATGACAACACTTAGTGTTACATCGGTAGTGCTCAGTCTGTCTGCTATATTGCCTTGATAGTTGTTAAATTCATCTGCGGATATTGCATTTTTATCATCATCTGCAGCATAGTTTGTAATTAGATCTACCTGAATACCGGCAATGATATTTAAAAATACAGGTACACCGTAAATTGTAGTATACATAGTCTTATTGAATGTATAGGCTCCGCCGATAGAAACCGAACCGCAAGCAAACATATAGTCGTTGTCCGGCGTTTTAACAAAGTCGAAAGCTAAAATAACGGCTACTTCGACGCTGTACCTTTGGTTATTAAAACCGGCAAATGGAGCTTTGGTATCTTTTAGTAAATCGGTATAATCTGCATATGCTTCTTGATATTCGGCATCGGTTTTATAATCGTCACGAGACGGAGCGACACCATTGAATGTCGCAGCCATTATTTTCATAGCATTACTTCTGTGATTATTATTTTCTTGAACAGCACCACGGAATTTATCATAAAACGCTTTTTTCTCGTAAACGGTTTTCTTACCCATACTATTGAGTATTGTGTCAATATTTGCCTGAATAGTATAACCGGTGTTGTCAGGCCAGTTTGTTTTGCCGAATGTAATCAATCCAGATTGGCATTTGCCTATTGCTGAGCCGACTAACGGAATATCGATTGTACCGCTTTTATCCGCATCGAAAGTTTGAGGTGTTGTAAGTGCAAATTCCGTATAGAATGAAAGACCTGTTGCAACATCGGGATACACAATTTCAATTTCAGTGTTACCTGATGATAATTTTTCTGAATCTACAAGACGTACAGAAAGACTGTCACCAGAATGTAGATTTTCTGTCATCTTAGGAATTGTACATTCTATAATACTGCTGCCATCCTCACGAGGATAACCTTTGTATTCGGTTGTCTGACCGGTTGATGTGCGAACGGTGAATACTGCCTCACTGACACTTCTTCCATAGCTGTCTATAACGGCTGTGACTGTAAGATTGTCGTCGAGTATTCTTATTTGATTTTGGTTTAAGTCGGCTGTGTTCTTGTCATATGTGTACATAATTGACGCAACCTTAGGAGCACCGTAAGGGTAGGTGATATTTGTGTTACCTGCATTTACGGTATAAGCACCGTCTGCTTGACCAAGTGAATCTGTGAGCTTTACTTTTGCTACATAGCCTGTCGTAACACCGTTTGAGATGTACATTGTAATAAGGTCGTTTGTGTCACCCAATACGTTTGTCAATACATAAGTACCGGTATCGGAAGTTGTACCGGTCGCACTGTCAGGCATATAGCTTGAGTTTGCGGAGTTTAGCGACTGTGAACCTTTTCCGGCTGATACGGAATATCCTACAAGCGGAAGAGATTCCGGTTCTAAGCCGTTATCGCGGATAGACGCATTTTTAGAAACAACAGTACCTGATATATTAAATGATTTTAAATCGCTCTTTTTAACTTTTTTGTAATTTACAGTTATAACATTGTCTGTTGTTTGTGCTTGCGCAACGGTGTGATAAGAATTGGTTGTAAACGTGTCGTTGCCTTGCTTGATAACGGGACGGTATATGTATTCATTATCTTCAATGGAGGCAAAATTTAATGTATATATCTTACCTGTAATCGGTGTTATTTTATCTGAAAGATTTGATTCTGACGGATTTGCGTTAATAACATATTTACCACTTACTTCCTTTTTCAGTTGTTCATCGGAACTTGAATTAAGATCATTTTCACTGATAAGACTCTGTACCGTTAAATACTTTTCAGCACCGTTTTCAAATTTAATTTCGATTTTGTTTGAATTTTTCGCTATAAGAGGACGTATTCTGTAACTCGTATTAGGCTCAAGGAATAATTTTGTTGTATCGGTTATTGTGTTGAAACTTGTGTTGTTTGTTGAAACTTGATAACCTACAACATGATATCCGTCATCCGGAGTTGTTGCACTTAAATCAAGTGTATCACCTGCATGGTGAGTAACTGTTTTACCTGCGGCAAGCTCGCTTGATATAAAGCTGCCGTTTCCTTCACCGGCTGACGGTAATACTTCGACTGTAACATCGGCATATGATACTTTAGGTGTTATCTTCAGATTTTGATGATAACCGTATGTGTCATGTGCAACATTTTTTTGAACCGATTCAATCCATGATATGAAATATTTATCATATGGAATGTAATAAAGATTTTGCTTTTCTGTTTTCTTCAGCTCATTATTTACGTTATCCGATGTGAAATTTACTTCGTCAGAAAGTTTTGTTCCTTTTTTTGAGTTAAGGTATGAAATGAATTCTTCGGGATAATTTACAGTTATTTTATCATCAGTTGTACCCGGATCTATGGTGATTTTATAGCCTGAAATATATCCGTATTTACCTTTGTGACCGTTAATGTCTGTATCATTTATTGTAAATACAATATTGCAGTCATCCTCATTCGGATTGGTCCAGAAATCACGCGTTTTACTTCCGGCGATTTGAGCACCGCTGTTAAATTCAACCTGCATAGGTAAGGCCTTTATCTTTTCATTACCGATACAGTATTCCTGTGTTGGGGGTTGGTTAAGTTCTACATTAACCTTTTTATACATAGCCGCAACACCGTAAAAGCGTACATAACTTTTCGGAGTTTTTGATTTGTCTTCATCAGCCGAATGTATTTCCATGCTTATATTTCCGTTTAAAGGTTGGTTGTTATTCAAGAGAGTTGCAGGCATTGCGTCAAGTGTTCTGCCGAATTTCCCACTTTTTGATTCATTGATAACAATACTGTCATTATTTGCAATTTTAAATCTTGCAAGCTGTCCGCCAAAGGCGTTTGATGTTGATTCCATATCGGGAGTCATATATTGATAATATACCGACGGTACAGTTTTGGAATGTGTCCATACTCCGCCTTTATCCCACATACTTGTATGGTAATATTCAAGTTTTCCGTAGTGAGAGTTACCCATATTTCTTTCGCGTGTATCTATTTCATATTTGTTGTCCCAATGACCGCAACCCCAGGGCTTATCACCCCAATATCCGTCATAATAAAACAGACCGTCGTGGTTTACTTCTGTTGCAAAGTAGTATGTACCGACTTCGGGAGGAATGTCATAATTGTGAGTTCCGTCACCTGTTGCGTATATTTTACCTTCGGCAGGATCTTTTGTATTATCTGACGGCATTGTATATTTAACGTTGTATTTAAGACCGTTTATGGTGATGTCATTTGTCTGATTTTCATTGCCCATAAGAGAAATATCACTCTCATCATCGGCGTTATTTTTGATTTTGACAACGGTTTCTGCATATTTGCCGCTTTCACAGCCCGTCATATCACTCATCAGCAGTTTAAATTCACCCTCGCCGGATACGGGAATTTCAATTGTCTTTTCCGTTTCATAAGGAATAAATGTAACTGTTTTGATTTGTTCTTCATAATTTTCTCCTGCTACTGCGGTAATGCTCGATGACAGCAAAGTGAAATCGCAAAGAGAATATTCTGCATTTTTTCGTTTTATTGTAACAGTGACATTTCCGTCTTTTGACGTGTAACTGTTTCTGCTGAAAGAAACAACGCTTTTTTCTTTCGGCTCGTCGTCTTCGATATTTACAGAAAGTGATGTTACTTCATAAAGTTCGGCATTATCGGGATTTACCAAAAGTAAAGAAAAACCTTCTGTGCCTTCGCTTTTTTGTCGTCCAATATTTTGAATTTAACCGTTTTTTCGTTTTCGCCCGGTGCGAAAGTAACGGTTGTACTGCTTGAGTATTCAATTCCTGCCATTGCATCCGGTACTACTTCGTCTGCAAATTGCTGTGCCATTTCCGAATCAAATTCCGAATAATTTTCAATATCTGTATTCTCTTCCGAAATGTTATCCGATGTTTCATCAGTGTCAGTTTCTGCCGTGGCATAACGTTCAAGTATTGAAACCCCATCACCGGTTTTCTCTGCGTTATCGTCAAGAATTATATAGTCCTCGCCGTATATCGCAGTTAAGTCAAGCGAGTGGATTGTGACGCTTGCTTCTTCCGATAAATCGCCCTCACGATAAATAGGGAACGAATAGACAGCATCTTCTTCCTTGACGTTTGCTGACGCAGTACCAAGGTAAATTAAATTACCGCTTGGAAGTTTTTCCGAATCAATTCGTGATGCGTTTAACGGCATGACCGTTTCTTCTGCTTTTGCAGGAATAACTGCCATAGAGGCAAGCATTGACAGCGACAAAAGCAATGATAGTAATTTTTTCATTTTAATCCTTCCTTTCATATTAGAAATATTGGTAGTGTAAAAGAATTTCTCTTTTAAAACAGAGAAATAATTATATATAATAAAAGTATATATTATGATTATTATAAATGTCAATATAATCTAACTCAAATGCCATTTTTTTGACACAAAATCACGTTAAAACAATATTTTACACAAAACCGCAGCGGTTTTGTTTGCATTATTTTATGGGGAACGTGCAATTTCGGGTTGTAATCACTTCTGACTGTATGTGTGTCGGAAATGACTTTAAATCTAAAGTTCCCGGTTTTAATCTTAAAGAATTCTTTCATAATAAATAGAAAACTCATCAATAAAAAAACAGTTGAAAACCACACAAAATTTACGTTAATATGCGATTAAAACATATATTATGTTATGTAAATCAAATAAAATAAAAAAATATGAAAAAAGGGTTGACTTTATAAGGGTTTATGTGGTAAACTGTTTTAGTATGAAAAATACGCACATTTGTGGATTGTGTGAAAGTTGCCTGTTTTGCCTGGGTCTTCACATAAGGTGAAACAAATGGAGGAATAATCAAAAAACGAGGAGGAAATAAAAATGGCAAACGTAATTTCAATGAAACAGCTTTTAGAAGCAGGTGTTCACTTCGGACACCAAACAAGAAGATGGAACCCTAAAATGGCTGAATACATCTTCACAGAAAGAAATGGTATCTACATCATCGACCTTCAAAAGACAGTTAAAAAGGTTGAAGAAGCTTATTATTTCGTAAGAGATATTGCTGCAAGCGGTGAAGATATTCTATTCGTAGGTACAAAGAAACAAGCTCAAGACTCAATTAAAGAAGAGGCTGAAAGAGTTGGTATGTACTATGTAAACGCAAGATGGCTTGGCGGTATGCTTACAAACTTCAAGACAATCCAAAAGAGAATTGAAAGACTTGCTCAAATCAACCAAATGGAAGAAGACGGTACTTTCGATATGCTACCAAAGAAGGAAGTTATTAAGCTAAAGGCTCAAAGAGATAAGCTTGAAAAGTATCTTGGCGGTATTAAAGATATGAAGAAACTTCCTGGCGCAATGTTCATCGTTGACCCAAGAAAAGAAAAGATTGCTATCGCAGAAGCTAAGAAACTTAACATTCCTGTAGTAGCTATCGTTGATACAAACTGTGACCCTGATGAAGTAGACTACGTTATCCCTGGTAACGACGACGCTATCAGAGCCGTAAAGCTAATCGCATCAACAATGGCTAACGCTATTATCGAAGGCAGACAGGGCGAAGATGCTCTTGCAGATGCTGAAACAGCTGAAGAAGATACAGTAGAAGAATAATTTTCATATAATTAATATAGGAGGAAAAGTAACATGGCATTTACAGCTAAAGACGTAAAAGAATTAAGAGAAATGACAGGTTGCGGTATGATGGACTGTAAGAAAGCTCTTACAGAAACAGACGGTGACAAGGATAAGGCTGTTGAATATTTGAGAGAAAAAGGTCTTGCAACAGCTGCTAAGAAGTCAGGCAGAATTGCTGCTGAAGGTATCGTTAAGGCTTATGTTGACGGTAACGTAGGCGTACTTGTAGAAGTAAACTCAGAAACAGACTTCGTTGCTAAGAATGATGAATTCCAACAGTTTGTTTCAGACGTTGCCAAGACAATCGCTGAACAAAATCCTGCTGACGTTGAAGCACTTAAAGAATTAAAGTGCGGAGACAGCACAATCGGCGAAATGCTTACAGAAAAGATTGCTAAGATCGGCGAAAACATGAACATCAGACGTTTCGCAAGAATTGAAACAACAGGTGCAGTTGTAGATTATATCCACGCTGCAGGTAAGATTGGTGTATTGGTTGAGGCTGACGCTGAAAACAATGACACTACAAAAGAGTGTCTAAGAAACGTTGCAATGCAAGTTGCAGCACTTAGCCCTAAGTATCTTTCAAGTGATGATATTCCTGAAGAATACAAGGAACACGAAAAGAAGATTCTTATTGAGCAACTTAAGAATGATCCTAAGAATGCATCTAAGCCTGAAAACATCATCGAAAAGATGATCACAGGTCGTCTTGCTAAGGAATTCAAGGAAGTTTGCCTACTTGAGCAAGAATATGTTAAGGCTGAAAATAAGGAAAACGTTGCTAAGTACGTTAAGAGCGTTGGCGATATTACTATTAAGCAATTCGTACGTTTTGAAACAGGCGAAGGTCTTGAAAAACGTGAAGACGATTTCGCAGCAGAAGTTGCATCAATGGTAAAGTAATTTAACTAAACCGTATATTAAACCACGGTAGACGATAAGTTTATCGTGGTTTTTATGTGCAAATTAGAAAGTGGATTAATTTTGTGGAATTAGTTAGCGTTAGCTAATTTTGTCTGCTTAGGATAAAAGAAAAGGGAATAGAAGATATGGGGAAAAAGATTATATCATTTTTGTCTGACGGTATTTTGTCGGGAATATTTTTGTGCGTAGGCTGTTGTGTGAGTATGTCGGTTGAGTCAAAACCGCTGGGAGCGTTCTTGTTCAGCTTGGGTTTGTGTGCAATTATTGTGTTTAAATTCGGTTTGTTTACTGGTAAAGCCGGATATATGGCGGTAAAACCGTTGTCGTATGTGCCGGAAGTTGTACTTACCTTTATCGGTAATGCAACAGGTGCGGCGATAGGCGGTTTCTTGCTTAACCTTACACGTTTGGAAGCGACTTTATCGGAAAAGGCCGCTGCTATCACGGCAACAAAGTTCGCCGATTCACCGCTTAGTATATTTGTATTGGCGGTGTTCTGCGGTATATTGATGTTTACGGCGGTTGACGGAAATAAAAGAGCGACTGAAAAAGGTGACTTTGTGATGTCGCTGTTTATAGTGGTTTTACCTGTTATGGTGTTCATACTTTGCGGATTTAATCACTGTATCGCAGATACTTGTTACTTCTTTATAAGTAAATGTGCTAATGCGTCACAGGCGGCAGTATATTTCTTATGTGCTGTACTTGGTAATGCTGTCGGTTGTATGTCTGTACCAATGGTTAAAAAATTATCGCTTAATAAATTGTTTTAATAAAAAAGTTGCGGTGATTGTTCACCGCAACTTTTTTTGATAAGCAATTATGCACAAATTTATCGAATTTCGCCAACTTTGCGACAGCGATAACATCTTCGTCTGTGGCATTCTTTTTACTGCTTGTATGTTTTCCATTATGGCATTGTTGTATTAACACCACAATATTAAAAAGTCGATATTTTTCATGCAAAAAAGTAAAAAAAATTTTTCGGCATTTATTGACAAAAAATATATTGCGTGCTAAAATAGATTTGATTAAATAAATCACTAAAATATACACAGAGAGGAAGATAAAATTATGAAATTTAATTTTTTAAAGGATAAGAAATGTTGGTGCTTTGCAGCAGGTATAGCTACTGCAGTAGTAGGTAAGAAGATTGCTACAAGCGAAAAAGTTAGAAGTATGTGCGTTTCAGGTCTTGCAAAGGGTATGAAGTTCCAGCAAGAGGCTAAAGAAACACTACAAAATATGCGTGAAGAGGCTGAAGATATGTGTTATGAGGCTAAGTCACAGCTAAACGACGAGGAAGAATAATAATGAAATTTAAAATCGTACATGATACTCCGGGTCGTATCAGATTGCGTTGTGGTGGATATTATTTTGATAAAAATCAAGAAAAATCTCTTGAGAAAACAATTTTATCGGAACATTATGTTGATTCTGTAAAGGCTAAAAGCGTCAACGGCGGTATTTTAATTACCTATCAATCCGATTACAGACAGGAGCTTTTGAACTACATAAAAGGAATCAAGCAAAATCAATTAGCGGCTGTTGAAGATGAGTCTGAGGATATACAGGCTGATTTCAAGAATGAGATTATAAAAATGCTTATAAAGCGTTTTGTTCTTAGAAGAATATTGCCATATCCTGTACGAGTTGCAATGGCTTACTTTAAGGCATTCCCATATGTGAAGAAAGCTGTGGGCAGTGTACTTAATTTAAGGGCCGATGTGGCACTTTTGGACGGTGTTGCACTCGGAACGGCACTTTCGAGAGGAATGTATTCGGAAGTTAATTCAATTACATTCTTGCTTGGAGTTTCGGAACTTCTTGAAGAATATACAAGAAAACGTACAAAAAATGCACTTGCGGACAGTCTTGCAATGAAGATTGACACTGTATGGAAGAAGAACGGCGAAAACGAGGAACAAGTTCCAATTTCAACCGTTAAAGAGGGTGACTTTGTCGTATTCCGTGACGGTGCAATGATCACTTTTGACGGTGTGGTCGTATCCGGACAGGCAAGTGTAAACGAAGCGTCTATGACAGGCGAATCGGTTGCGGCTGTAAAGGATAAGGACAGTACTGTTTACGCCGGTACAGTTGTAGAGGCGGGAAATATAGTAATTAAGGTTAGTGCTGCGGCTGATAATACACGTATTTCAAATATTATTGAAATGATTGAAAACGGTGAAAGTATGAAAGCCGGAGTGCAGAGCCGTGCAGAGAAAATTGCAGACGGTTTTGTACCGTACAGCTTGGGATTGGCGTTGCTTGTTTATCTTACAACAAGAAATGTTGTAAAGGCAATGTCTGTTCTTATGGTGGACTATTCTTGTGCAATTAAATTGTCAACGCCGATAAGTATTATAAGTGCTATGCGTGAGGCATCCTCAAGAGGATTTGTTGTAAAAGGCGGACGTTATCTTGAAAGTGTATCTCATGCCGATACTATTGTATTTGACAAGACAGGTACACTTACAAATTCATGCCCGACAGTAGAAAAAGTGCTTTCATTCGGTGAATACACATCAGATGAAATACTTAAAATATCTGCGTGCCTTGAAGAACATTTCCCTCACAGTGTGGCAAAGGCAATCGTTAAAGCAGCTAAAGCAAAACAGCTTGACCACGAAGAAGAACATGCTGAAGTTGAATATGTAGTTGCACATGGCATAGCTACAATGTTGCATGGCAAGCGTGCAATTATAGGCAGTGAGCATTTTGTGCTTGAGGACGAAAATATTCCGATAACTGATGAACAGAAGTCTGTTATTGAAAACGAATGTGAGGGCTTTTCTGTTATATACCTTGCAATCGGAGGCGTATTGTCGGGAGTTATTTGTATAAGCGACCCGCCGAGAAGTGAGGCTCATGAGGCAATTCAGTTACTTCGTGAAAGCGGTATTGATAATATTATTATGCTTACAGGTGACCATGAAGGTGCTGCAAAACGCACTGCCGATATGCTCGGTATAGACAATTTCCGTGCACAGGTATTACCTGAGGATAAGGCGACAATTATTGAAGAATTGAAGAACGAGGGAAGAACGGTTATAATGGTCGGTGACGGTATCAATGACTCTCCTGCATTGGCACTTAGCGACGTTTCAATTGCTATGAAAGATTCTGCCGATTTGGCAAGAGAAGTGGCTGATGTCACATTGCTTTCGGGCGATTTGAGAGATTTAGCGCTTCTTCGCAAGTTAAGCAGCAGACTGTTCAGACGAATTAAACGTAATTATACGTTTATTATGGCATTTAATTCATTGCTTATTTTGCTGGGATTGAAAGGTACTATAACTCCGTCTGCATCATCACTTTTGCATAATTCGTCAACTATGCTTATAAGTGCGAACAGTATGCGTCCATTATTGAAGGACAAGAATTAATCGTATTAATTTATTTGACGGTTGAGCGGCAGTATAAAAACTGCCGCTTTTTTTATCATATGGAATAAATTTAAAAGAATAAATATTAAAATCGGTATTCCCAAAACGAAAAATATATAGTATAATAGAAATAGAAAGTAGGTGGTAGGTTGTGAGAATTGAAAAGCTAAACAAAGACAAAATAAAGGTAACGCTTACAACTGCGGAATTAATTAATCTTGATATAGATGTGAAAAGGCTTTCGCCCGATTCAAAAGAATTACATACATTTTTATTTCATATTATGGAAACGATAAGGGAAGAAACAGGTTTTAATCCGTATAACGGCCAAGTGGTCGTTGAGGCTACTCCGTCACAGGACGGTATAAGTATTTTGGTTAAACGTTTAAACAAGGGTATAAAAAAAATTACCGAGGAGCAGTTTAAAAAAGTTGTTTCGGTCAAGCCTAAAAAGAAAGAACCGGGTACGGAATGTGTATTTTATTTTGAAACTTTTAATGATATGTGCGGCGCTATAAGCGAAATAGATAAAAGTATTCTTTCAAAAGCAAGCCTTTTTAAGCTGAATAAAACATATTGTATTCTCATAAGAAACGATAATGAGAATATGAGAGGCATTAATGTAATAAGAGAGTTTACGAAAAGAATGTCGATATACCCGTTGCAGAATGAGTACATAAAAGAACATGCTCTTCTTGTCGCAAAAGGTCAAAAACTTGTTGAAATGGCTGAAAATGTCAAACGATTGATGTAAGAGAGATTTTATTTGTTAATATTTTGTTAAATCTATTGCAAAGTTCACATATAGATAGTATAATAGATAGGTAGAAAAAATTATCAAAGGAGAACTATTATGGCAAACATTTTAGAAACAGTCGTTTTCGCAGACGGCGAAACAGCAAATACACAACAGGCGACAGGTACTCAAACAGCGGCAGACCCTAATGCTACACAACAGGTTAATCCTGTAATGAGTACAATAGTAAGTATTCTTCCGCTTGTTCTTATTATCGTATTGTTATACTTTATGATGATAAGACCGCAAAGAAAGAAAGAAAAAGAAACAAAGGCAATGATTAACGCAATGAAAGTCGGCGATAAGGTTGTAACAATCGGCGGTATCTGCGGTAAGGTTGCTAAAATTAAAGACGAATATGTTTTTATTGAAACAGGTAACATCGGTACACCGGATCAAAAGTCTGTTGTAAAGATGGAAAGAGACGCTATCAGAACTGTTGAAACAGCTAAAAACTAATTGGTTATAAAATTTAAACCTCTCTAATATATTTATAGTAAATATATAGGGAGGTTTTTTTATGGGTATTAATTTTAAGGGTGTGATAAAAGGGACGATATTTGCAATTCTTGTTACTTTTGTTATAATTCTGATATTGGCACTGCTTGCGTATTTTACAGGCATAGACGAAACTATTATCACAACCGGAGTGTATGCCTCGGTTATTATCGGCGTGATACTCGGAACGATTGCGGTATCAAAAGCGGCACACAGCAGAGCATTTGTTCACGCAATGCTTGTATGTGCGCTGTATTTGATCGTACTTATCGGAATATCGTTGATTGTAAACAACGGAATAATGTTTAACACGCATTTTCTTGCTGTAATAGGCGGTATATTTGCATCGGGAATATTGGGGTGCATCATAGGAAAATAGCCGAAAAATAAGTTTTGTGAGAAAAAATACAAAATATTTGTAAAAAAGCCTTTTCAATCACTTGAAAGTATGTTATAATATATTCATAGTGAATTAATATAAGGAGGTTTTTAATATGAAACACGTACAGACTTTAAACAAGGCTAATTTAAAGGATTCAGCAAAGCACGGTGGTTGCGGAGAATGTCAAACATCATGTCAATCAGCTTGTAAGACATCTTGCACAGTTGCAAACCAAAAATGTGAACAAGCAAACTAATTGTTTTGCCGAATAAATGAACATTAAAGATGAATCATCGGCTTTTTAAGGTCGATGATTTTCTGATTTTATATAGGGAGTTTTTGAAGTGATACATAAGTATAAGCAGTTGGGACTTAATATTGTAATGGATGTATATTCAGGTGCGGTACACGTTGTTGATGATGTAATGTACGATATGCTTGATTATACTCTTGAGCCGTTTATGGCAGAGGCAAAATGTCCCGATTATATTAAAGAAGGTTTGAAAGATAAGTATAGTGAAGAAGAATTGGAAGAAAGCTATGCTGAAATATGTGCACTTGTAAATGCAGGTCAGTTGTTTACAGATGATTGCTACGACGAAATCGCGAAGAATTGGAATAAGCAATCTGTTGTAAAGGCTCTTTGTATTCACGTTGCACATGACTGTAATTTGAGATGTAAGTATTGTTTTGCCGATACAGGTGAATTTCACGGTGGCAGAAGTCTTATGAGTGCGGAAGTAGGTAAGAAAGCTATTGATTTTGTTATCAATAACAGCGGTAACAGAAAAAATATAGAAATCGACTACTTCGGCGGTGAACCACTTATGAATTTCGGTGTTGTTAAGGAAATTACAGAATACGCAAAAGAAGAGGCGAAAAAGCACGGTAAGAATTTCAGATTTACTGTAACAACAAACGGTGTATTGTTAAATGACGATATTAAACAATATATTAATGAAAATATGTCAAACGTTGTTTTGAGTATTGACGGTACAAAGGAAACTAACGACAGAATGCGTTATCGTGTAGATGGCAGTGGTTCTTACGATACAATCGTTCCTAAGTTCCAAGACTTGGCTGAAAGCAGAAATCAAAATAATTACTACGTTCGCGGTACGTTTACGGCGTATAACGTGGATTTTGCAAAGGACGTAATTCACCTTGCGGATTTAGGCTTTAAGCAGACAAGCGTTGAACCGGTTGTTGCACCTGAAACAGAGGACTACGCACTTACAAGTGAGCATATCGAAAAGGTCTGTGCCGAATATGATAAGCTTACTGAAGAATATGTAAAGAGATATGACGAGGGCAGAGGTTTTAACTTCTTCCACTTTATGGTTGACCTTGACCAAGGTCCGTGTGCGATAAAGCGTCTTTCAGGTTGTGGTGCAGGACACGAATATCTTGCGGTTGCACCGAACGGAGACATTTATCCTTGTCACCAATTTGTCGGTAACAAGGATTTTCTTATGGGTAATGTCAATGAAAATAAAATTGATGAAAATATCGAGAAGATGTTTGAACGCTCAAATGTGTATACTAAAGAAAAATGTAAGAATTGTTTTGCGAAATTCTATTGCAGCGGTGGTTGCAGTGCGAATGCGTATAACTTTAACGGTGACATAAACAAGCCTTATGAGCTTGCTTGTGAATTTGAAAAAAAGCGTCTTGAATGTTCAATAGCAATCGAGGCACATAAAAAATTAAGTTAATTTAAGGAGGAAAAAGAAATGATACACAAGGGTTTTAAAATGAAACTTTACGACGGTATGGCTGAGGAGTACGAAAAAAGACATAATGAGTTATGGCCGGAAATGAAGGATATGATTCACGAACACGGCGGTAAGAATTATTCAATATTCCTTGACAAAGAAACAATGGTTCTTTACGGTTATATCGAAATCGAAGATGAAGAACTTTGGGCAAAGGGTGCCGATACCGCCATCAATAGAAAATGGTGGGACTTTATGGCTGACATTATGGAAACAAATCCTGATAACAGTCCTGTTTCAGAAGATTTACACCTTGTATTCCATTTGGATTGATAAAATGTGTATAAATTAGAAAATAAGGGCGATAATATTTAATGACCTCACAAAATACATTAAAACCGATAGTCAGTCGGTAAATAACCCCCTTATTTGCGGAGAGAACAGTTCATTATGAACTGTTCTTTTTGTATTGACAGATAGGGTGAATTATGATAAACTGATAATAAGGTTAGTTAAAACTAACCTATGTAATTTTATTATGGAGGAATATATGGGCGAAGTTATAAGAGGAATATTGATACCGTTTTTGGGTACGACACTTGGTGCGTCTTGCGTACTGTTTATGAAGAAAATGATGAATAAGATGGTACAGCGTGCCTTAACAGGATTTGCGGCAGGGATTATGGTCTCCGCGTCTGTGTGGAGCTTGCTTATACCGTCAATGGATTATGCGGCGGAAATGGGGAATTTTGCATTTTTACCGGCGGTTGTGGGATTTTGGATAGGTATATTGTTTTTGCTGGCAATGGACCATATAATACCGCATTTGCATATGGATACCGATAAAGCTGAAGGCCCGAAAAGTAAATTGAAAAAGACAACAATGCTTGTATTTGCTGTTACACTTCACAATGTTCCAGAGGGAATGGCTGTGGGCGTTATATATGCAGGTTATCTTGCAGGAAATATGCAAATATCGGCTATGGGCGCTTTGGCTTTGGCAATCGGTATTGCAATTCAGAATTTCCCGGAGGGGGCAATTATATCAATGCCACTTAAAGCCGAGGGAATGAGTAAAGGAAAAGCATTTTTATACGGCGTGCTTTCGGGTGTGGTTGAACCGATTGGAGCGGTACTTACAGTTGTTGCGTCCGGTTTTATAATACCCGTATTGCCATATTTCCTCAGCTTTGCAGCAGGGGCGATGATGTACGTTGTAATAGAAGAATTAATTCCCGAAATGTCACACGGCGATCACTCAAATATCGGTGCTGTAATGTTTGCAGTAGGTTTTACACTTATGATGATTCTTGATGCGGCACTGGGGTAAATATTTACTACTTGCTTTTATTTAATATTGACAATTATCGAAATTTATGATAGAATACTGCAAGTATGGAGGGGTGGCCGAGTGGTTGAAGACGCAGCATTGGAAATGCTGTAACGGCTTACGCCGTTCGTGGGTTCGAATCCCATCCCTTCCTCCAATAATAAAAAGCTTAAAACCGAAAGGTTTTAAGCTTTTATTTTTTATTAAACTCCAAAATATGCTTGGAAACCGCCGTCAACAGGGATTGTAGCACCTGTAACAAAACCTGATTGAGCGCTGTCGGTAAGCCATAGCAATGTGCCTGTCAAATCCTCCGGAACACCGAAACGTCCCATAGGAGTATGAGCAAGAACTTTCTTTGAACGTTCCGAAAGTGAGCCGTCCGGATTTCTCAAAAGTGTTTTATTCTGTACTGTTTCAAACCAGCCCGGTGCAAGAGCGTTGACTCTGATACCGCTTTTTGCAAAATGTACGGCAAGCCATTCGGTAAAGTTGGAAATAGCGGCTTTTGCGGCACAATATGCGCTTACTTTTGTAATTGCGTGGTACGAACTCATTGATGCAATATTAAGCACATTAGCACCAGGATTGTCAAGCATATCAACTATAAATACTTGTGTAGGAATAAGAGTACCTACGATATTTAGGTCAAATACATAATTGAAGTTTTCCTTTGACAAGTCAAAGAATGAAACAACATTGGGATTTTCAATATCGCCTTTTTCAAAATATTCTTTTGTTGTAGTACCTTTTGGGTGATTGCCACCTGCACCGTTTACAAGTATATCAACTTTTCCGAAAGTATCGTTTACAACTTTCTTTGCATTGATAACGCTGTCCTTATCAACAACGTCACATACAACGGCAAGACCGTTACCGCCAAGTTCGTTTATCTTATCACGAACTTCTTCAAGTTTTGAAAGTGTACGTCCCAAAACAGCGACATTCATACCTTGTTTAGCATAAGCGTAAGCAAATTCACGGCATAAAATACCGCTGCCGCCTGTTATAACAACTGTTTTACCTTTTAAATTTTCGTGTAAATCCATTTTTATATCTCCTTAATCATTCTGACCTGCAAGTTTTGCGGCTTGGTCAGCCGTAACAAGTGCATCAATAATTTCATCAAGATTACCGTCAAGTATTTGTTCAAGTTTATATAATGTAAGATTAATTCTGTGGTCGGTAACTCGGCTTTGAGGAAAGTTGTATGTTCTGATACGTTCACTTCTGTCACCGCTGCCGACTTGCGATTTTCTTTCGTCTGCAATTTCTTTGTGACGTTGTTCTTCCATAACATCATAAATTCTCGAACGAAGAATTTTCATAGCCTTATCTTTATTCTTGTGCTGTGATTTTTCATCTTGACACGAAACAACAATTCCTGTTGGAATATGTGTAATTCTTACCGCGGAGTCAGTTGTGTTTACACACTGTCCGCCCGGTCCGCCTGCACGGAATACGTCAATTCTAAGATCATTCTGATTAATTTCGACTTCAACTTCTTCAACTTCCGGTAAAACAGCTACCGTAACGGCAGAAGTATGAATTCTTCCGCTTGATTCTGTTTCCGGAACTCTCTGAACACGGTGTACACCGCTTTCAAATTTAAGTCTGCTGTATGCACCTTGTCCTTCGATTGAAAAGCTGACTTCTTTGTAACCGCCGATGTCGGTAGGGTTAGAGCTTAGAATATCGATTTTCCAATTCTTTGACTCGGCATACATTGAATACATTCTCATAAGGTCTGCGGCAAAAAGTGCGGCTTCATCACCGCCTGTACCGCCGCGGATTTCCATAATAACATTCTTTTCGTCGTTAGGGTCTTTCGGAAGAAGAAGAATTTTTAATTCTTCACTTGCTCTTTCGATTATTTCTTCAGCTTCTGCCATTTCAAGACGTATCATTTCTTCAAATTCCTTGTCTTGTCCAGCGTCAAGCATTTCCTTATCATCTGCAACAGTCTGCTTTGCTGACTTCAATTCTCTGTACTTATCAATAATCGGTGTAAGGTCCGAATGTTCCTTACAGTATTTACGCCATGACTCTTGGTCGGCGATAATATCAGGGTCACTTATCTTCTCTGATACAAGCTGAAAGCGCTCTTCAAGCGCCTCTAATTTATCAAACATAATTAAAACTCCTTATTTTACTACATATCTAATATTTTATAATATTTTACCATAGGTGTCAACACAAAAATTAAAAATCATTATTTATAAGTATAAAATCATTTTTTTGGTAGTCAATTAATCCGTCATGTTTCATTTTTGAAAGCTCGTTTGACATTGCACTGCGGTCAACTCCGAGGTAGTCGGCAAGCTGTTGACGTGAAAATGGGACAGTAAATGTATTACCGCCGTTTAAAATCGCTTGTTCTGAAAAATACGACAATAATCTGTCACGAATGAACTTTGACGCAGTGTGCATCATTCTTGTGGCGAGGGATATATTTTTCTGTGCCGAATTTTTAAGAAGATTTCGTAAAAGTCGGTTATGAAAAGAACATTGATTTTCACATACGGAAAGAACTTTCTCTACATTAATAAACAGAACTTCCGTTTTCTCTGCCGCAACCACATCACAGAGCATTTCTTTATTCGGAATGGTCGCATAAGTTTCGGCGAAAATTTCACCCTGACTTATGTGGTTGAATATATTACTGCTACCCCAATAATAGTTGACGACAATATTTACACTCCCCGACAAAACAAGTCCCATATCACTGACAGTATCACCGCTGTAATAAATAATTTCCGATTTTTTAAAACTTTTTTGATATGCGCCAAGACAATTTAATATCGTCTTAATTTCATTTTCGGAAAGTCCGTTAAAAAATGCTGTTTTTGTTAAAAATAAATAATTCATAAATTCCTCGTATTTTGTTGTTGCAACAACATATTTTTTTATAAGATTATATTATACTGAATTCACAAAGTCAATACATGAAGTATTAACAAGGAGGATTTATATATGGGAAATAAAATGTTTTGCTTTCAATGTGAACAGACAGCAGGATGTTCCGGTTGTACAGGTAAGGTAGGCGTATGCGGTAAAAACGCAGATGTTGCCGCTCTGCAGGATAAATTAACAGGTGAACTTATCGGACTTGTTCGTGCAACAGGTGATGTTGTACCGACAGGAAACGTTTTAAAACTTATAATAGAAGGACTTTTTACAACTCTTACAAATGTCAGCTTTAACGAACAGACACTTAATGAATTGATTGAAAAAGTTCGCACAGAAAGAGAAAGGCTTGTTCCGCAATGTTTTGCTTGTGCATCACCGTGCGGAACAAATAACGAATATGATTTGTCGCATATTTGGACAGATAATGAAGATATTCGCAGTTTGAAATCACTTATACTTTTCGGCATCAGAGGTATGGCGGCGTATGCTTATCACGCTATGGTACTCGGCTATACAAATGATGAAGTTAGCCATTTCTTTGTGAAAGCATTGTTTTCACTTGGCGAAGATTGGAAAATGGATAAGCTTTTACCGATAGTTATGGAATTGGGAAAAGTTAATCTTGTATGTATGGAAATGCTTGATAAAGCGAATACGGAAACTTACGGAACACCGACACCGACAACTATTGATTTAAAAGTTGAAAAAGGTCCGTTTATTATAATTTCGGGACATGATTTGCTTGATTTAAAATTGCTTTTGGAGCAGACAAAGGATAAGAATATTAATATATATACTCACGGAGAAATGTTACCGGCACACGGCTATCCGGAATTAAAGAAGTATAGGCATTTAAAGGGCAACTTCGGTACGGCATGGCAAAACCAACAAAAAGAATTTGCAAATGTACCTGCACCGATATTATTTACAACAAACTGTTTAATGCCACCAAAGGACAGCTATTCGGACAGAGTGTTTACAACAGAAGTTGTATCATATCCTAAAATCACACATATCGGTGATAATAAAGATTTTACGCCGATTATCGAAAAGGCACTTGAACTTGGCGGATATGACGAGGATAAACAATTTACAGGTATAAACGGCGGAACAAGCGTGACAACAGGTTTCGGGCACGGAACAATATTGAGTGTTGCGGATAAAGTTATTGACGCAGTTAAGAGCGGCGCTATAAAGCATTTCTTCTTGGTAGGTGGCTGTGACGGAGCACGTGCAGGAAGAAACTATTATACCGATTTCGTAAAGCAAACGCCTGACGATACCATTATATTAACGCTTGCTTGCGGTAAATATCGTTTTAACGACCTTGATTTAGGTACAATAGGCGGTTTGCCGAGAATTATGGACATGGGACAGTGTAATGACGCATACGGTGCGATTAAAGTAGCCATTGCACTTGCGGAGGCATTTGAATGTGAAGTAAATGAACTTCCGCTTTCAATGATACTTTCATGGTACGAACAGAAAGCTGTATGTATTCTGCTTACACTTCTTCATCTCGGTATTAAAAATATCCGTCTTGGTCCTACACTCCCAGCATTTATATCACCGAATGTATTGGGATACTTGGTAGAAAACTACAATATTGCAAAAATTACAACACCTGAAGAAGATTTAAAAAATATATTAGGTTAAAACAGAAAAACTGCCGACATAAAATCGGCAGTTTTTTTATGTTGACAGTGTATTGTAAGAAGATTATAATAAAATTATCAAACGATAAAGGGATGAATATTATGAATATAGCAATTTTATATCATGTAAAAGAGCCGCCGCAGGTAGGTAATATCAGAAAGCCTATGAAAGAGGGTGGATACAGTGACAGCGGTTCAGACCTTGCGTATGAATTAAATAAAAACGGATATAATTTGATAACCCCCATGGAGAATCCCAACGAAAAGAACAACATTGATTGGGTATTCGGTGATGATGACGAGGGGATAACAAAAGCGATAAATATGAGGGCTGATGTATTGTGGCTGAACACCGTTTTGTATGACGGACACCCTATTGAAAAATACATAGGCAAAGTTAAAGTAATAGGTCAAAAATGCAGTGATGTGCAGACTTACGACGATAAATACTATACTAACCATATTTTGCTTGAACACGGACTTGACATTGTAAATGATGTATCGGTAAAATCGGCAGACGAATACAACGGCGATTTTCCATGTGTTATAAAGCCGATACGCGGCAGAGGCAGTCAAGGCGTATCTGTTATCGAAAACAAAGAACAGTTGGATAAAGTCATAAATAAACTTGTTGCCGATAAAATATACGGCAGTGAATTTATGATAGAACCGTATTTGGACGGCGAAAAAACGTATGCGGTTCAAAATGGCAAGTATATTTAAAGCAGACGGTTGTGTCAGCATAAACAGTTCAAAGGCAAATCCTTCACTTCAAGCTGATTTGTTCGGTGATTGGCGTGAGGAAGTAGTATATCCGACAACTGACGGAAATGCACTTAGAGTATATACGACAACAGAAAAGACGAATTATTAAATCGGTGAAGAATTTGATAAAAACAGTTTGTCTGTAAAGATGCTATATGAAGATAACACTGAAAAAGAAGTCTGCGGATATGAAATATCGGGCTTTGATAATATGAAAGTCGAACCGCAAACTGTCACGGTGATATATAAAGGCTATGATAATTTATGTTATAATTATAAAAAATTAAGAGGTGAAAGTATGAAAGTTAATTATAACAGTACAATACGGTCGTGCTTTATTGGGTACATAGTTCAAGCGATAGTAAACAATTTCGTACCGCTGTTGTTTATTACGTTTCAATCGCAATACAGTATACCGCTGTCGAAGATAACATTATTAATTACAATCAACTTTGGTTTACAGCTTATAATAGATTTTGCGTCGGCATTTTTTATCGATAAAATAGGATACAGGTTATCTGTACTTATAGCACACTTATTCGCGGCATTGGGATTGATTTCGATAGCAATATTGCCCGATATGATGAATGATTCTTTTATGGGAATATTTATTTCGGTGTTGCTTTATGCAGTCGGCGGAGGATTGCTTGAAGTTGTTGTAAGTCCGATAGTTGAGGCTTGTCCGAATGAACATAAAGACAAAACTATGAGTATGCTACATTCATTTTACTGTTGGGGTACGGCGGGAGTAGTAGTAATATCAACAATATTCTTTAATGTATTTGGTATTGATAATTGGAAGATACTTGCACTTATTTGGGCGGCAGTACCTGTTATAAACGGATTGACATTTCTAAAAGTGCCTATTGCACCGCTTATTAACGAAGAAGAAAACGGACTTTCTTTAAAAGAACTTATAAAGCAAAAGGCATTTTGGGGATTTTTACTTATTATGTGCTGTGCCGGAGCAAGTGAACAGTCTGTAAGCCAGTGGGCGTCGGCATTTGTTGAAAAGGCACTCGGAATATCAAAATCAATAGGTGACTTGGTAGGACCTACGGTATTTTCTGTACTTATGGGTATTTCAAGAGCGATTTACGGTAAATTCGGAGAAAAAATCAATCTGTATAAAATGATGGTTTTCAGCGGTTGTTTATGTGTGCTTTCATATTTAACGGTATCGTTTTCATCATCGGCGATTGTCGGCTTAATCGGGATTGCGGTATCAGGGTTTTCGGTAGGCATACTTTGGCCCGGAACATACAGCGATGCGTCAACCTCTATAAAAGGTGGCGGTACGGCTATGTTCGCATTTCTTGCATTAGCCGGAGATGTCGGTTGTGCAGGAGGTCCTACATTTGCAGGTAAAATAGCAGGTATGCTTGGCGACAATTTGAAAATGGGCATTTTGGCCGCCACTGTTTTTCCTATAACACTTATAATTACTTTAATAACAATGAATTTGCACAAAAAAAGTCTGTACAATACAAAATATTTGTGATATAATCCTAAATATAAATAAATTATGAAGGAAGTGTTATGAAGATGAAGAAGAACAAAATTCGTGTGATTTCAGCGGTGGTTTCTGCGATAATGCTTGCAAGCAGTGCAAGTGTGTTTGCAAAATTTGACGCATATAATGATCCCGATGGTTTTACGCTTGGTCATTATGAGGTGGAAGTAAATCAAGAACAACGTGCCGATACAGAAAAATTGTATGAGCAAAGACCAAAAAATGAAAGACAGTTTGAAAATCTTTCAAGAGGTTTGGTGGCAGTACCGGAAGAAAACGGAACGCTTGTAAGCTGGCGTTTTTTAGGTACGGATTCAAACAGCTTGACATACAATCTTTATTGTAGCGGTGAAAAGCTGAATGACAAGCCGATAACTACGACAAACTTTTTCCATACCGGAGCGAGTACAAATGCAGAGTATACTTTAAAAGAAGTAGAGAACGGTGAAGAAACAGGAGTAGAGTATACGACTACGGCATGGGATAAAAATTATATTGGCTTTAAAGTAACGGAGCGTGAAGGATACAACATTGATGACGGTGCGGTTGCAGACCTTGACGGTGACGGAGAATACGAAATTTTGTTAAGACGAGTGCCGAGTATGGACGTTAACACAAGAACATCATATCCTGTTATCGAAGCATACAAAACAGACGGTACACATATGTGGACAATCGATATAGGTCCTAACGAAATTAATGAAGTAGATATAAACTTCCTTGCATATGATATGGACGGCGACGGAAAAGCAGAAGTTATAATGCGTTCGTTCGAGGGAACAACAGACGGAAAAGGAAATACAACAGGCGATACGAATGGTGACGGAATAACCGATTATTCAAAGTCGGAGAGCAATTTGGCAATATTTAAGGACAGACAATACATAGTTTCAACACCTGAATTTCTTTCGATATATGACGGCGAAACAGGTGAGGAAACAGACAGAACAGACCTAAAACCGTCAAAAGAACCGCTTTCGGACTGGTCATACAGATACAGTGATACAGGACGTCTTACAAAGAGAGCAAGCCACTATCTTTTCGGCTTGGCATATCTTGACGGTGTAACACCGAGTGTTGTTATGGTGCGTGGTGCGTGGGATAACGTAAGAGCGGCAGCATGGCATATTGAGGACGGAAAGTTTAAAGAAGATTGGGTACACAATACCGAAAACAAAGATGATGTAAACAGTATATGGGGTGCGTGCAACCATAATCTTGTAACGGTAGACGTTGATTTTGACGGAAAAGACGAAATATTATCCGGACCTATGGCTATTGACCATGACGGAAGTGAAATGTATGCCGTAAAGGTATATGATAATGACGGCAATGCTCAAAAATTGGCTCATGGAGATGCGTTTGATGTTGCAAAAACAGATCCCGATTTTAACGGCTATATGACGTGGGCTTGTCACGAAACATCACAGCTTATGGCAAATATCGAGTATCACGATGCAAGAACAGGTGAAGTTCAATGGGGTTACAGCAAAAATAAAGATACAGGCAGAAGTCGTTCGGCGGATATAGACCCTACACACAAAGGCTTTGAAGTATGGGGCTCAACTGCAACAATTCCTGCCAATATCAGCGGTGAAAATATAGCTGATACATGGAATGGTTTTAAGTTCAGAAAAATTGACGGTACTGTTGACAGCGACGCAACTATTCCGATGAATTTCAAGGTTTATTGGGACGGTGATTTACTTAGCGAATTGCTTGACAGTACAACCGTATCAAAATATAACTGGGAGGACAAGTCTGTTGACGTGCTTATGACGGCAGATGATTGCGCATCAAACAGCGGTACAAAGGCAGTACCTTGTATCAGTGCGGATTTGTTCGGTGACTGGCGTGAAGAAATTGTATGGAAAACCGCAGATGAAAAGGAAATAAGAATATACTCGACTTCAATTCCTACATCATATAAATTGAATACATTAATGCATGATTCATATTACAGAGCGTCTGTTGCGGTACAAAATAACCACTACAATCAACCGCCGAATTTAAGCTATTATCTTGGTGCTGAAACAACAAAAGTACCTATGTTTGAGGGATATGTTATAAAAGACGGCAAAAAAATCACAAACCTTGATTTGACAGGTTCGCACGGTACCTATGACATTAATGCAAAAACAGGTGCATTAAGTGTAAAATTGGCAGTTGACTGTGCAAATGCCTATGTCGGCAATAATATTGTACAAATTGATACCGAAAACAGTGACGTTACACCGATAATTGTTGATGACAGAACATTAGTACCGGTTAGATTTATCGCTGAAAGCTTGGGTATGGACGTTGGATATAATGACTCGACAAGGACTGTTACACTTTCAGGAAACGGATATAAAGTAAATATGACTTTGGATAAGAGCGAATATACGATTAATGATATTCCTTTTGAAATGGACGTTCCGGCACAAGTAGTAAATGACAGAACGTTGATACCTCTTAGAGTTATTGCTGAATCTATCGGTAAAAAGGTTGAGTGGGACGCAGACAACAGATTAATATATATCGGATCTGTACAATTCTATGATAAAGCAAATGCCGCAAAGTATGCTGCTGCATTAAAAAACGGCAAAGAGGAAGATCAGGAAATAATTGAAACACCGGTTCCGACAGAAGAACCTGACCTATTGGCAACGGCGGACTATACGGAATATACAGATTCTAATAATATAGCGTGGAAAATGTATATAAACGAAGATTATGAAAAGTATAATATAGGCGATAAACTTGAATGGGCAGGTACGAAAAAGCCCGGTGAACTGGCAAATATCGCGGTAGCACAAGGAACAAACGGCAAAGTAATGCATTTTGAGGACAGTACAAAAGGAAACAGAAATGCAATTTATAATCTTCCGTATAAAATGAACGGTACAGTAAGAATTGAGCTTGATTGGAAAGTCGGCGAGTGTACAGGCGTACAGTCATACGGTGAATTGAGATTTGCCGATTCATCAAAAAATACATTCTTTGCATTGAAAACCCAAAAAGGTGCGGAATTGCAATATTCAGCAAACGGCGGAATAGCAAACGGACTTCTTGAAACAGATTGGAAGGACGTAGGTACAGGCTTTAATAAAGACACTGTTTATAACGTGGTTATTGAGGCTGACTTTGATAAAAAAGTATGCAACGCCACTATCTCTGACGGCAGTAAAACAGCTAAAATAACAGATATGCCTTTTGAAAATGCAACAGATTTTAATGCAATGGAAATCTTGGCGGTAAGAGTTGAAAAGAACTTTACTTGGGCAACCGACATTGACAATATGAAAGTCGGCATAAAAGCAAATTAACAAAAAATTCACAAGACAACCTGAAATTTTTGGGTTGTCTTGTGTTATAATATAAGTAAATAATTTATCGGAGGTAATATTTTATGTGTACTGCAGCAACGTATAAAACAAAAGATTTTTATTTCGGAAGAACACTTGATTATGAATTTTCATATGGTGAAGAAATTACGATAACACCTCGAAATTATAAATTCAATCTAAAAAATATGGGCATAATGGAAACTCATTACGCGATGATAGGGATGGCTCATATTGCCGAAAATTATCCGCTTTATTATGACGCAATTAATGAAAAAGGTCTTGGTATGGCAGGACTTAACTTTGTCGGCAATGCGGATTATAAAGAAGTGATTGACGGTAAGGATAATATCACGCAATTTGAATTTATACCGTATATTTTAGGTAAATGTGCAAGTGTAAAAGAGGCAAGGGAGTTGATTGGAAAAATTAATATAACGAACATTCCTTTTAACGAAAAAATGCCTTTGGCACAGTTACATTGGATAATCGCCGATAAAAACGAGGCAATAACCGTTGAATCTATTAAAGACGGTATAAAAATTTATGACAATCCTGTCGGTGTGCTTACGAACAATCCGCCTTTTGACAAGCAGATGTTTAATCTTAACAACTATATGAATTTGTCACCGAAATCACCTAAAAACAATTTTTCGGATAACTTGAATTTGAATATGTACAGTCGTGGTATGGGAGCAATCGGCTTGCCAGGTGATTTATCGTCACAGTCAAGATTCGTAAGAGCGGCATTCGTGAAAACAAATTCATTGTCGGGAGAAACTGAATCGGAAAGTGTAAGTCAGTTTTTTCATATTCTTGGTGCGGTTGAACAGCAAAAAGGCTGTTGTGAAGTTACAGACGGTAAGTTTGAATACACTATTTACACTTCTTGTTGCAACGGTGACAAGGGAATATATTATTACACCGCTTATGAAAATCATCAAATTACAGGTGTTGATATGAATAAAGAAAATTTGAATTCAGATAAACTTATATGCTATCCGTTAATTCAAGGTGAACAAATAAAAATACAGAACCAATGAGAAAGCGGATATATTATGAATGAGGTATTAAAAACAATAAAAGGTGAGATTTATGAAAAAGATGATTTGTGATACGAAAGCGAAAAACTATAGTTTTATTATAGAAATATTAGTAATAACAGCCTGGATAGGATTATTGTGGTGGTATACGAAATTTGCAGTATTTGACAGTTTTGCTTTTTATGATGCTGAACACAATTATCATTATATAGGTGGCTTGAGGAATATTATATCGTGTTTTATATATCTTTTATCAACTGTCGTAATTTTGCTTAGATTTAGAGCTAATTTGAAGAAATATTCTGCCAAAAAATGCCTCTATGGAATTTGTTTTGTGGGGATAATTTTTATAATAACCTGTGTGTATGGCATATTATCATCAGAAATCAGACAAGTTGTGGTAGAAGATACTGGATTTTATGTTTATAAACATTCGGTAAAAAATTTAGATAGTCAATGGTATAACTTTGACTATCTAAAAACACATAATATACAACTATTAGATGGTGAAGTTTATTTTTGTGAAGTTAAACCGAATAATGCAGGTTGGAACAGAGAGAGCTTTATAGGAGTAGAATCTGATAACATATGTAAATTAGTTAATGAATTGGACACTCGAACGAATTCTGAATATCAGTTATATGATAATTTTATTAAATAATCAGAAAAAGGAGTTGGTAATAGCCTATCTTAAAAAACGCATGGTTAAGCTATTTTTTTTAGACCTGTCAAAAAAATATCAATCTAAGTATAATAAAGGGCAGATTGCAAATTAAGGTAATTATGTAAAAAGTATTATGAGATTTTTATCTGTTTTTTTATTTTCTTGCCTTATAGTAATTATAACTAAAATATAACAGAACAATTCTACATATTTCCTAATTGTATATTTAATATTTGTATGTTAATATAAAAATATAGAAAGATATTACAAAATGAGCGTTAAAATAAAAATTTATATATAAAATAAAAGAATTTGTGAATTACAGAGGGGGTGTAAATTAAATTCACAGATTGATGTAGCAATGGATTGGAAAGTAATTGATTAAATGAAAGGAAGAAAAAATGAAAAGTACAAGTTTAAAGAAAATACTGCACTTTTGATTACTTTTCTTTATTATTCAAAAAGCAAAATATTATAAAGTATAATATATACATATTGCAACATCGGAGCTTTATTGACATCAAAATAATAGATTAACGCATTATCTTGATCAATGGACTACAAGAAAACTTGGAAATAATAGCTTTTATGCAGATTGGGAGATTTCATTAACATATGATAAAAATGGGAACTTGTTAACTAATTTAACTGAAGGCTATGATTGTATTAATGATTAATGAAAGGCAAGCAGTTCAAATTGCATTGGGACACGAATTAGTTCATGCACTTAGAACTATGAATGGAAACAGAAAAAGAAATGAAACAGGATCATATCTTTATTATGATAATGGTTATAAAGTTCGTCAAGAAGAATTAGATACAATAGGAATTGATCATATTAGACAAGATGGTACATATGCAAATGCATCAGAATGGTATTTTACAGAAAATTCATTAAGAGCAGAACAAGGTTTTTGTAAAAGGATAAGGCATTAAAATGAAAAATAAGAAAATAGTTGTAACAGCAATTTTAATAATAGTTATAATCAATATTTTTTCAATATTTAATCCGATTTTATTATTAAATTTAAAAAATGCTAAAAAAATTTGTAATGATTATAACATAATAGAAGTTAAATTAAATAGTGATAATGAATATGTTTCAAGAGAAGAATTCTTAGATTCAGTATTATATGCAATAGGAATGAATGAATATATTATAGATAGATATAATAATACTGATTTTGGTACAATACCAACAGATGATTTTAATTTGCCTAATAAACAATATTCAACAACAGATAATTTTTACACAATATGTTTTATTGCTAAAGATTTAAAATTATTACAGACTAAAGGTGATACAAGATGTTATTATGGGAAAGATAATATTAAGGTTCAAGAAGCAGCATCTATTTTGCAAGCATGTTTATCTAATGTAGAAACAGATAACGGTATTTTTACCAAAAGGTCCAAAGAATTTATGATATTATTTATTAAATCACATTTTAGTGGTATCATAACACCATTAGACAGTAATTATTTTACAATTACAAATCCAAGCTTAAAGCGTAAAGACGTATATATTCTATTAGCAAGATTACTCAAACAAAAACGTTATAAATATCTGATTGATACAAAAATTTCAGAACCTGCTTCTCAAATTGATAGTGAACGTTCTATGACTTATAAAGAGTACCTTGATTTAACAAATTAAAATTACTTGACTTCTATAAAAAATCTGTTATACTAAAATTAAAGTATGAAGTGACAACGAAATACAAAGTAAATTTATGCAGACAAGAATCTGAATTTTGTTGAACAGTCCCCAAAAGTTACGCCCAAAATCTAACTTTTGGGGGCACATCAATTATATGCCCGCGTTTAATTTTAAAATATGATTATGCATAGGATGAGTGCAGAAGAATCAAAAATATTAAGCAATTTTACTTTCTATACATTAAACAGCAAGTTATACTTATTATTCAGACGGATTAAGAGCAAGTAAAACAATAGGGGACAATACAACTAAGTATTACTATGATGGTGATAATGTTATTAATGAAACGTTAAATAATAACAATTATGCAACAAATGTAATGGGAGTAAACGGATATGTGTCAAGAAGACAAAATGGTACAACCGGTTATTTGTTTAAAGATGCACATGGTGATGTACTTTCTATTTACACAAGTACAAGCAATAAAGCCGCTGATTATACATATGATGCGTGGGGAGAAATACAAACCAAAAATGAATCAAGTTCTTTTGAAAATAATCCACTACGCTACTATGGTCAATATTACGATTATGAAAGTGATATGACATATCTTAGAGCAAGATATTATGATAGTAGTATTAAACGTTTTATAACTGAAGATCCGGCTAAAGATGGCTCGAATTGGTATGCTTATTGTGGCAATAATCCTGTTATGCTGTTTGATCCAAGTGGGTTAGATTATTATATTTTTTATGGAAAAGATAGAACAGATGCATCGAAATCAACTGAAAAACAATTAAATGAAAAATATCCTGATAAAAAGGTACATCGAATATTAGTAGAAAATGAAGAAGATTTTTATAAAAATTGGGATGCTATGGGTTTCGATGAAAATGGAAATGAAGTGGATATTGATGGAGTTTTTATTCATCAGCATGGAAGTCCAAATTATCTTCACGCAGGGGAAAATGGTCAAATATATGTTGATAAATTAACAACTAAAACGATTGGAACTATTGTGTTAACAGCTTGTGATACTGGCAATTTAGACTATTCAAATAATGTAGCATCCCAACTTGCGATAAGTCAAAATGTAGATCAAGTTATAGCTCCGGATGGCTTAGGGTCTTTACTTAGCATAGGTATTGTTAGTTCTACATATACAAAAGAAAAAAGTGATTACTACGGACGAAATGGAGAAGGGTTTACTTTATTCCAAAAGATTTCTGGTAAATTAATTATTACACCTAATATCACCAAAGATGGTACCAGTAACTATGTAAAAACAAGTGAACTACTATCTGATGCCATTTATTTAGGAAATCAAGTACGGTTAGTTAACCAATTAGGTTATCGTTTGATATTAAATAATTGGAGATGAATGGAGGTATATAGTATGAAAAAAACACTAATTTGTATAGGTTTAGTATTAGCAGGATTATCTACGGGAATATTTGCAGACGAAATATATACAACAGTTGTAAACCGTAAAATAATGTTTGAAGGTCAGCAAATAACCACTAAATATCCTGTATTATCTTATGACGATACAACGTATATAGCTATCAGAGATGTAGCTAAAATAATGTCAAAAGATGTAAACTGGAATGAGAATGAAAATAGCATAGTTTTTTTATCACCAATGGAAAGAGCAATAAATAATTATGATACAGGTGAAACAATAGGTAAGGCAATTATAAAAGAATTTTATAATGATAAAATAACTGAGAATTCTATATATCGTACAGATTTTTGCGGTAGGAGTTTGTTTCTTGATGATACATTTATAGAAGAAGTGATTTTTGAACCTGATAAAAATATAAATTTTGATGATTTAAAAGCGAATGATGGTTACGATTTGGAATATCAATTATATATTGCAAATCATTGTGATGTTCGCGTACACATAAGTGCAATAGACGGACGGATATTTATTGAAGAAAGAGACAAGGACAATAATATGATCGAATACAGTTTGTTTGAATTATCTCAAAAAAATAAACAATAAATAATATCTTGACTTCATTCATAGCTATGCTATAATGAAATTAAAGTATGAAGTGACAACAAAATAAAAAGTAAATTTATGCAGACAAGAATCTGAATTGATTTTTGTCTGCTTTTTTACGTTTAAAAGAAAGGAGAGAAGAAAAATGCTTATAAGTATATTATTTGTTAGTATTATTATTGTGTATGGATTTATAGGACTAAAAAAGGGTGGTATCAAAAGTATTGGAGGCTTAATATCAATGATATTGTCTTTTATACTTTCACGCTGTTTAGCTATTCCGGTAACGCAATATGTATGTAATGAATCGGGTATTAGTGATAAAATCAGTTGTTTTATTCAGAACATTAATGGTTCAGTGTTTCAAGGTGGAAATGCTTTTAACTTAGGTTTTGTTAATTTATCTGATCCTGCAAACCATTAATTTATCTGCCGAAAAATTATTATCTTCATTCGTAATGATACTGTTATTTTCATTGTTTATGTTCATATTCGGATTGATAATACACTTAATATCAAGTGCAGTAAAAATAGTTCCTTTAGGTGAAAAACTTGATAAGGCAATTGGTTTTATAAGTGGTGTTGTTAAAGGCTTAATAGTGGCAATTATCGTATATTTCATACTTTATACAGTCAATATGATTCCTAATGTTCATATACCGCCTGATAATACAGTCTTAAATAATGTAATGCAAATGATAGGGGGATTCTGATATGGATATTAAAGAATGTTATGAAATCTTGGGTATTACTAAGAAAGCAACAGATGAGCAGGTAAAAAAAGCATATAGAGAGAAATCCAAACAATTTCATCCTGATTTACATAGAGATGACAAAGATGCAACTGCTCAATTTGCAAAAGTATCAGAGGCGTATAGGCTTATATTAGAAAATCGTGAAAAGAAACACAAGTCTATATTTAACTTTGGTACTATATTCAGCGATGCCGGAAGTAAGACGAATACAGAAAAGAAGAAAGAAACAACAAAATCAGAAAAGCCTGAGCCTGAGCAGAAAGGTATTCGAGGTTCTGACGTATATACCACAGTAGAAATTACTTTTGAGGAATCAATTCTCGGCTGCCGAAAGGAGATAACTGTTCAGCATGAAGAAATATGTCCTTGCAGTAAGGAAGAAAATCATACCGATAATTGTACAATTTGTAATAATACCGGTAAGGTATTGAAGAAATTCATATATGATATAAGTATTCCGAGAGGCATATTCAGTGGACAGGTATTAAAAATAAAAGGCAAAGGCAATGTCGGAATCAATGGTGGAGAAAACGGTGATTTGGTTATCAATATTGCATAATGATGAACGCCCAAACGGAGAAAAACACGGCTATTTCTGCCAAAATAGCTACAAACCTTTTGGTACGACTATTATAAACATTTTATATGTTAAAACTGTCGTAGGCAAAGCTCCGGGCAAAGAAGTTTATCGTAATAATAACGAACCATTGTTCGTGTACAAAAACGGTAATATTTCATTTGTTGAAACAAAATAAGAAAAAGGTCGGTACATTATGTGTACTGACCTTTTTGAATGTGTTCATATAATTTATTTTACTCTAAGATAGTATTAATAGTATTTTTGATTTCATTAACTGAATTAAATGCAGGTAATTCAGGAAGAATTGACAACTGATCAATAATTATATCACGAACGGTATTATAATCAACTTCACTATCAGTATAAGTATTATGCGTTGCAATAAAATTTTTGATAATAGGGTCAATAACATTTTTATGCTTTATAAGAAACTGTAATATAGTTGTTCTTTTAGTTTGCGATTTAATTTCTTGCTTGATAAGTACATTTTCTATTGTGAATAAAGCATAATTGAAAAATGTTTGATGCTTTTCTAAGATTGAAATAGCATTATCATAGGCTTGGGGAATAGTAGTGAGTCTAATAGCGTTTAACCATTGCTGAGCACAATAGTTAATATATTCTGACAACTGTTCATCAGAAATTTGAATGTTTTGTTTAATAAAAATTTGTTTTGCTTTTTCGATTAATAAATTCATATCAATATCATTTAATATGTTGTGAATTGTAATCAATCTGATTTGTTGTGTAGATTTGCTATTTAGTATTTCTTTATAAGTTTTCATAATTAAAACCTCCGTTAAAATGTATTTGAATACAAAAAAACATAGAATCAGAATTTTTGAATTCCTCAACTATGTTTATTTGTTAAATACTATTTTACTTTATTTATATAATACCATAATTCTACGGATTTGTCAATACTTTATTGAATTTTATAGCATTAGGCACTGCTTTTTTATCTTAAAAATATTTTTCAAAGTGAATTACCGCCATTTGCTTATGAAAAGGTAGAAATCTTCATTAAAATAAGGACTATATTAATGAGAGACGTTTTATGAACTCTTATCCTAAAAAGAACTTCTCTCAACAATATATCTTTCACCTTAAAGGAGGCTAACGACTTTGTGAAAAATATAATAAGTGGTCAAAATGGAGTTTTCGTCATTTTCAATAAACGCAGAAACCGCATAGGTAAGCCGATGATGAGATGTAATTTTGAAAATACACAATCCAAGTATAATAAAGAGTGATTTATCTTACTTAGATTGATATTTTTAATTTTACCAACTACAAACGGCTTACCTATGAGGTTTTTGACGTTGTGCATATTGACGAATAAACTGATTTGACCACTTATTGACTACTTATGGTTTTTCACTATGTAAGTCTATGCTTTGTGCATTTTGACGAATAAGTTAATTTGACCATTTATGAATCTTCACTATGTAACTTTACGCATTGTTCAACATTTTTACATTCTTCCTTGAGCCATATCTTGTTGTATTAAACCACTTTTCTTTCAATTGCTTATCATTTGAATCTGCCTCTCGTTTAATCGGAGCATTTGTGTTGCTTTCTATTAAACTGATTGAGCGTTGCTTTTCTATATAATCAACGTGAGTATATATCTGTAACGTTGTTGTTGCAGAAGCGTGTCCTAATAGCTCTTGGATCTCTTTTATAGAAACACCGGCTTTCAATCCTTGTGTAGCAAATGTGTGTCGCAGACAATGTGGTGTTATATCCGAAAAGTCATCATCAGGATAATACTGACTAACGCAGGTTTTCAAATATCTGAACTTGCTGTCTATGTGTTGAGTTTCAAACGGTGTGCCACGTCTGTTTAAGTACACATATTCGTTTATGTTCGGCTGATTCTTATACCTATAAAACTCTATGTATTCATACTTTAAAAATTCTGTTAACAGTACAACTCGCATACTATATCTGGTTTTTGTTGTATTTTCAAACTTTTTGTTTGTTAACGATTCGTCTATCCTTATACTGGAAAAATCTTCATTAAAATCATTCCATTTTAAACCACATAGTTCTCCGACTCTAATTCCGGTAAAGAATAATGTGCATAGCATTAAATAAAATTGATAATCTGTTGTTCGTGCTATTGTAAATAAATGTTCAATCTCTGTATTTGTTAAAATACGTCTGCATTTCGTACTTCCGGTATCATTTATCTTAACATATAAAAACGGTGATTTCTTTATAACGCCTTCTTCTGTAGCAAATTTAAACATTGCTTTTGTATGTCTTAACACAGTGACTTTATATGTTTCGGATATATCCTTGGTATCCAACGAATTCATTAGATTTATAATGTCATTTGCATTGATTTCACATATCAGTATTTCGCCAATAATAGGACTTATATGATTTTTAAATGCAAGTACGATCTGATTAATTGACTGTTATTTAATCATTTGTTGTTTGATTTTTATATAGTGTTTAAACCACAGGTTTAATGTAATGTCACCTCTAATTTCTTGATGATTGGTTGCATTATAATCATAAATTACATTTTTTAGTTCATTTCGTACTTCATTTTTGTTTTTTCCATAGATATATTTTGTTTCTCCAATACAATTTACATATCTGCCTTCCCATCTCCCATCTGACCTTTTTCGTATTGTTCCTTCACCTTTTGTTCTTTTACTCATTTCTTCTCCTCCTAAGCGATAGCAGAAAAAAGAAATAAATTATCCGCAATTTCATTATATATCATAGTTAATAATAATTCAAGCAGTTAATTTACTTTTTCTGCTATTTCTACTATTATTCAAACCATGATACTTTTTGATTTCGGATTTTTAAATATTCATCTAATTTTGTTTTAGAAATCAACACCCTTCTCCCTATTTTGATTCGTCCTTTGAATCCGGGTTCTTGAAATATCTTATCGGCGGTGGATAAGCATACTTTAATATATGCCGCCTCTTGCCTTGTTAAGTAATCTGATTCGGTACTCATACCAAAACCAAGCGGTGCAACCGTTGCCTCATAACAGCCTACTGATTCCTCACCATACAGAAAATTTAAGAAAAGAAATACAAAAAAGAAAATAAATTTAATATAAAAAATGGATACTATCCGCAAAATATAAGATATCATCCATTTTTACATATCAGTGTATATCTGATATTGCATTAATTATAGGATTATTTGTTTTATCCCAAAGCATTAATTTGAAATTATCTGTTTTCGGTGATTCTGCTGTTATAATAAGCTTACCGTCAACATTTTGGTTTTCACCAAGTTTTATGCCTATTAATTGTCTTTCACCGTCATATTCGGCTACATATAGTTTTGATGTTGCAATTTTATCTATTGTGCCATCAGTTGGTGTTATAGTTAATACAACATTTTCATCTGTTATTTTTTCTTTTATATCAATCTTATCCTTATACTTACCTATCGGCTCGATTTCATCTATTTTTGCAATCCTGAAAGTCAATGTAAGCTGTGCATTGCTCAATGCTTTATTTGGTTCAAGTGCCATAGATGAAATCATATCCGCACCATTATCTGTCACATCAAACACAACAGTATATGTTCCTGCTTTTTTCGGAGTACCCGATATTCTTGCATAAGAAAGTTTTAAGCCGTCCGGAAGTACATTTCCATCTGCAAGAGTAAATGTAAAATCTCTTGATATTGCGTCATTTTCAAACTTAACATAATCCGCAAGTTTGATTTCATCCATTTCAACATTTTTCTCAAGTTCAATTACATCATTTTTTTCGGTGCCTGTGAAAGTATCTCCGAATACTGCATTAATCTTTACCCCTCTGTCAGGCATTACAAATGAATTGTTTTCATCTAACTCAACACCGGTGATTATTGCCGACTTGCCTTCTGTTTCAGGTGTAACTGTTAAAGTAACCGTTTCGCCCGCCTTTGCAAATTGCTTATCTGCGGTTACAGTACCACCCGTAATATTTGGGGCTATCTCTATTGCATAATAAAGGTCACTTTCATCATCTGCAAACACCACTTTACTGTTTTTTACATTCCAATAATTCAATCCGTCGGTAACGCCGTTATTCAGCATAGCCGCAACATAGCCTGACGAAATATCGCTTTCAGAAACTGCCTTTGATAAATCATTTTTAATTACAATATTAGATGATTCGATTTCAGTGTTTACATCGGTTGTCTGCACATAGAATGAATTTAAAATCATAAAATCATTGATACTGTCATCATAGTAATTATTGCAATAAGCTATTGCATATGAGGCTAACAAACCGCTGACATTTCCGATGTTTAAGCAATTTTTCACGGTTATAGCTCCATACGTCGTGGCAATACCTGCTGCGTTTTCTTTTGATACAACGCTGCCGTTATTTGCACAGTTGATAATCTCAGCCTTCGTGCCGTACTGAACAACTCCTATAATACCGCCGGTGTTTTTATTTGCATTAATATTCGCATTATTTACACAATTCGCTACCATACAGTGGCTACCGACAACGATTATACCGGCACCATTGTTTTCTGCATTAAGTTTACCGTTGTTTACACAATCAGTTATTTTTGAGAAATTATATGTATAGCCGTCGGAGTAACCTATAATACCGCCTACATTATATCCGTTCACTTCACCGTTATTCACACAATTACTGATTAGTATCGGTGATTTCTGTAACATATTTTGACCAATAAAACCGCCTGTTACACCATCTTTTAATGCATTTGTTACAGTCGCATTATTCACGCAATTTATAATCGCACCGTCACATAAACCCGCAACAGCACCGACATAATTTGCATTTGCTTTAATACTGCCATTGATTGTAAGATTTTTCACAACAGCGTCAGTATCAAGTTTTTCAAACAAGCCATAATGTTGGTAAACATTTGATTCATCATTCATTGCAAGCGTTATTGAATGACCGTTGCCGTCAAATGTACCATTGTATTCGCCGATAGGATTTCCGTCATATCCTACAATATTATTTGTAAGTTTAATATTAATATCATTGTTACCTAAGTCGATAGTTTGCTTTACTTTATTAAGGTCATCAAGTGTACCGACAAGACAATATCCGTCCTCGTCTTTTTCTATACCTTTAACCTCTGTCTTTACCACAAGTCTGCACATTACGTTCGGCATAGTAAATGTGAATGTATCTTTTTTTCCCTCAACCGGTGATACTTTAATTTTTAAATCATCGGTTTGGCTCTTTAATGTTATATCAGATATTACCAAATCTTCTTCAAAGCTTGATGTATCAACTGTAAATTCAACGGTTTCACCCTGCTTGTACGGTTGTTCTACACCATTATTTAAAAACATATAATACGGTACGTTTTCATCGTCTGCAAATACTAATTCTGTTTTTGAAACAGACCACTTTAAAGCATCTTCCGATATTTTAAATTCTAAATTATCGCTCAATTGTATTTGTTCTGCTATAGCATTGGCTGTTGCCGCAAATTCTATCTTATTAGAACTGTCGGTTTCAGATGAAAAATCCTGTACTAATAAATCGTTGCCATTACCGTTACCTGTCATATTATTCCAACTCGAATTTTCATTCTGATTGATTATTTTACCCTCATTTGAAGCAATTATTATCATTGAACTATTTGAGCATGTTATTGCTCCGGCAAATTTCAGGCCTGTTATATCACCCTTGTTCATACAGTTATATACAATACCTTGATTTAATATAGTTATACCCGAGGCTTTTATACCGCTTATGTCGGCTTTATTGATACAATTTACGATTTGACCGTTATTTGCCATGGCAATACCCGATGCCATTGACTCTGTTACACTTGTTTCATCACTGCTGTCACTTTTTATAGAAGATATTGTGCCGTCAACAGTAATATTTTTTATAATACCTTCCGAACCGATAGTGTACAACATTGATTGTTTTAATCCGTCAAATGTAATGGTATGACCTGCACCGTCAAATATACCATTATAACTTTGTTTCATTTCATCAGTATATATCGGATATTCAGCTAATTCCTCTGCTGTAAGATTTATATTCTCGGCTATATATACGTTTAATTCGCTGTTACCGTCTGCGATAGATTTTACTGCTTTAACAAAGTCGGAGGCGTTTTTTACAACAACGTATGTCTTGCCGTCTATTACTGTTGTTTCACTGATACCTGTATCCAATACAACAGATACCGTTACATCACATTTCGGCATTGTAAATTCATAACCGTCTTCGTTTGTTGTAAGCTTAATATCATTTCCGTTTACATCTGTAACGGCTACTACTGCACTGTCCGCAATACCGCAAAAGGTCACCTTGGCCCCCGGTAATGCTCCGCGGACATAGTCCCCGTCAATAAGAGTGTCAACCTTAATGCCACTCTGTTTAATTAAATAAATCTCCGGATTTTTATTATTTGCAAAAGAAGGTTCATTATTATAGTCAACACCCCAAGTTTTAAGTGTTGTACCTTTCACGCGGTTAGGGTTTGCTCTAACATATTCATTCAACTTAGCCGGAATATACAATCCCTCCGCATCTTTTTCGCTTACCGTAGAATCTTTATCTACCATTTCGGAAATACACTCATCTTTTTCAATATCATAGTACACATCATAACAGTCATTTTCTCCATAATACATATTATTTTCAAGAGTAAGTCCTGACATTTCTGCATACGAAACTATACCGCCCGAACGGCGTGAATTGAATATATCACTATTGGCACAGTTATATATTTCGGTTTTACCGCATGCCTCACCGACAATGCCTCCGTAAAGACTTTCCACATTAACACTGCTGTTTCTTAATACACAGTTTGCGATAACCGTATTACCCGATGTTGAGTAAACAATGCCGCCAAATTCATATATACGACCTGTTGCGGTTACACAGCAGTTTGTAATTGTTGAATTAAAAGCCTCGGCTGCGATACCACCGCATATGCCATAACTCAATGATATATATACATCACAGTTATCTATACTGGTATTATTTGCAACTTGTACAATACCGGCTGATTTTTCGTTATAAACACGGGAATTTATATTAACATTTTTAATAACGGCACCGTCTGTTTCGGCAAACAATATACAGTCTGCCGTAATCGCTGCACCGTTTCCGTCAAATGTACCTGTATACGGTGCGTTTCTGCCTATCAATCCAACATTTGTATAAGCCCAATAACCGTTATAATCACGGTAGTTAATACTTTTAGCCACTACCTTTGCATTTGCGTCTGTCTGACCCGCCTCTACAATTCTTGCAAACGCAACCAAATCATCTGCATCAGAGATATAATACACGCCCTCGGAATCCGTTGTTAAATTATAGTCACATATTGCCTGTATATTTACCTGACTTTTCGGCATTGTAAATTCATATGTGTTATCGCTCGTTTTTGTAACTTTGACGCTTTTTCCTTTTGAATCTGTAACCTTTATTTCCTTTACTGAATTTATTAGGTTGCTGTAATCATTAGACAAATCTACTTCTACTACAATCGTCTTTCCGGCTCTTGAATAATCAGCGGACGTTTGAATAATATCCTTGTCATATATGTGATAAATTTCATATACAGGTGCAGGGCATTTTTCTACGATTTTTGCCGTTTGTATTTCATTTTCCGTTACAAAGTTCCAGTACATATAATCTCTGCGTTGCGCATTTATATTTAATGAATCCATTGTACTGTCGGAGAAAAGTTCTTCCGTTGTCTTTGCTATATCCGAACCTATATTGGTTGTCTCTGTATTTTCGTCATTGTCATAACCGGCACAAAATACTCCGCTGTTTTTCTCCGAATTATAATAAGCAGTATCATAATTATATTTACCGATACCTACAAATGCACCGACCGATTTTTTATCATCAGCAGTATTTTTCTGTACAACAGTACCGTTATTTACTGTATTGCGAAGATTAACACCACCCTGAGCGTATCCGATAAAACCGCCGACAAAACCACTGCCGCTTACCGATACTTCACTGTATACATTATACAAGTCACGCTTAGATTTCATTATGCCGACAAGTGCGCCGGTATATGAAGATGTATCATCTCCGCCGTCTACACTTCCTTTAATTACAAGGTTTCCTATGTATGCATCTGATGTAATTCCAAACAAGCCCGTTGCTACAGTGCTGTTATATTTCGTGCCGCTTGTGATGTCGAGCGTTACAGTGTGACCTTTACCGTTAAAATTACCTTTATACGGATTGTCATTTGTACCTATCGGTTCAAAACCTTTTTCCGTTGAGGCTGTTACATCTGCTGCGAGAACGACGTTTCCTACCTCATACCCGTCATTTACTGCCTTTGATAAAATCAAAAGTTCCTCATCTGTTGAAACAATATAGTTATCATAAGAATCTTTTTCAAGCATAAACTCAAAATCAGCATCCACCGTAACATCATTTTCGGGCATAGTAAATATATATTTGCCGTCTGAATTTGCTTTAATCTCATTATCATTTACAGTTATTTTGGTAAGTTTCAAATAAGCCGGAATTTTATCCGTTTTAATCTCTACACTTGTATCTGCCATTGCGTTCGCTGCAACCGTGATATAATTTGGTTGATTATTTGTGATTGTATACGGGAAAACCGGTTCTTCCTCAGTTAATGCCGGGCTGCCGTTCTCTGACTTCCAATAAAGTAGCTGTGTATCGTTAGGCTTATTTGCTCTTGCATACAAATTAAGGCTCATAAGAACATCTTCCGATACTATTTTTTCGCTTGTTTTGGCAAAATCTCTTACTGTATAATGTTCTGAATTGTTAGTCAGATGTCCGAAATCACCAATCTCGCTGTTTATTGTTCCGGTGTAATAACAATTTCCAAAATCATCATTTTTTCCGTTTTTTTCGCCAAAAAGACCGCCGATATGATTACCGTCATATTTTATTGTTACCAAGCCGGGCCTTTAGGTCTTTTGGAAAAATGTACCCTTTTGGATAAAATGCCGCTTGCTTTCTGTGTTATTGAATTGGTTTTTGATGAAAAAGGTCACGGTGTTGATTTTGTATTCAGATATTGCAACGAAATGATGGCAGATGTAGAAGGCATACCCATCAGTGAGATGATTAACCGCTCATTTTATGAAGTTTTTGAAAACGGTGATAAAAAGTGGTTGGTTACATATGCCGATGTTGCCCTCAACGGCAACAAGCATACTCTGACCGATTACAGCCCCGAAATTGACAAACATCTTACTATTTATTGCTATCAGCCTATCCCAGGATATTGTGCCTGTATTTTAATTCCCAAATAATTATTCTTATGCACAGATATGTTTTTTGTACTTATTTTTGCTTAATCAAAAACAGACAGAAATTCCCTTTGAATTTCTGTCTGTTAAAAGCTATTTTAATTCTTTTAAAATTTCAATTAAAAATTTCCATGTGCGTTTGGTAGAAGCTATATCAAGTTTCTCGTTCGGAGTATGAATTTCTAAAATATTAGGTCCTATTGATACTGCATCGAGATTATTAATTTTATCGGCAATAATACCGCACTCCAACCCTGCGTGGATAGTTTCGATTTTAGGCGTTCTGTCATATAAACGTTCAAATACAGCAGTCATAGTTTCTCTTAATTTTGAATTTTCAGCATATTCCCATGCAGGATAGCTTGCGGAATGTTCAAATGAACCGCCAAGTGATAACACTAATTCATCTAAAATGTCCGATTGTTGTTCTTTTTCATTCTTCAAATTGGACCTAATCATAAAACTTGCTTGAAATGTATTATCCGCTAACGAAACAACACCTAAGTTCAGAGATGTAAGCACTTCATTTTTATTGTTAAACTTTAATGCGGTAGATTTTGTATTTGTAAGAAATGTTATTATTTTTTCAGTACTTTGTTTTGAAAGTTTTTTGCTGATTTCAGTTTCTGAAAACGTTATTTTCAAGTCTTTTTCTGTATTGATTAATTCTGATTTTATGTTTTCGATTATGTCTTTTAATTTCGATGTATCCTCTATACAGATTACGGCATATGCTTGCTTAGGTATGACGTTTTCTCTAACTCCCCCATTTATATCGCAAACAGAAAATTTACAATCTTGTGATAACTCATAAAGTATTTTCCCTAATAATTTGATTGCATTTTCACGTTGCTTGCCAATATCAATACCGCTGTGTCCTCCGTTTAAACCGCTTATTTCTATACGCAAAGTGTTGTTGTCACTGCTTTCAAATTCTATCGGAATATTGGCAGTATAAATCATCGCACCGGCACAACCGGCGGTAAAAATGCCTTCATCTTCACTGTCAATATTAATTAAACGCTTACCTTTCAGATATGATGTCTCAAGCTCAGCCGCACCTAAAAGACCTATTTCCTCATCTCTTGTTATAACTGCCTCAATAGGCGGATGAGGTATATCGTCTGAAGCAAGAATTGCAAGTATATAAGCAACCGCAATTCCGTCGTCACCGCCAAGCGTTGTACCGTCAGCCCATAAATATTCACCGTCGGTAAACAATGTCAAGCCCTCTTTAGACATATCAATAGTGCAATCCGGTACTTTGTCACACACCATATCCATATGACCTTGTAAAATAATAGGCTCACTGTTTTCAAACCCTTTTGTACCGTCTTTAAAAATTATAATATTTCTGCCGGAATCATAAATTGCTTTAAGATTATGTTCCTTTGCAAAATTCATTAAATATTTTGATATTTCTTCTGTATTTCCAGAACCATGCGGAATATTCGATACTTCCTTGAAATATTGAAATACTATCTTAGGTTCTAATTCATTATAATCCATCTTTTTCACCTCAACTATATTATATCACATTTATTTTATAAACAAAACAAAATCAGAGTATATTTCAACTCTGATTATAATTATTTCTTCAAAAACTCGATAACTCGTTTCTTTATATCATCCAATGAATTATCCAAACCGTGTCCTTCACCTTCAATTAATACAAGTTCGGTATTATGCGGCATACATTCTTTATATCTGCGAGAACCGATAACTCCAACTGCGTCATCGGCAGTACCATGTATGATCAGTGTTTTACCAACGAACACAAATGTGTAATTTCATAAATCAGCGAACATCTTTTTATATCGATTATTATTTTTTCTGTCATACAATGCGTTTAACGCTACAAAATTAATATATGTTTATCGTCCCTTCACTATTAAAATTAATTATTACATCAGTTCCATTTATATTTAATACTACTCCTGGATTTCCTGATTTTTTTCTTGTTTCAACATTATATCTATACATAGCCAATGATAATTCACTACCATCTGATAATACATATACTGCCCACGGTGCTCCTGAGCCGTCCCAATAGCTTGGTTCTCCCATTCTCTCCATTATGTCGTTTATGGACATATCTATTGTTAAAAAAGAAAAATCTTGAAGAGTATATGCTGTTCGCTCTGTATTTGGTTTATATGGATTTTGTGTAGATTGAGGTTCATTCGTAGATATTGGTGCTAATGGAGTCTTTTTATATATACTGATTTCTTTATCGTGTGCATCCCAATATAAATTCATATTTAATTTTTCACATAGTTCCCTTAGCGGTACATATGTATTATCATTAATAGTAGCTATAGGCAAGTTAAATTTTTCTTGCCGTCCATGTAATACTATATTGAAATTAGCCTTTTTTGCCTCTAAAACATCGTTATTTGCAGATACTTGCAAACAAGAGCAACTAATTATCATCACAATTAAAAATGTTGTTATTTTTTTCATACTTAATCTCCTCAACTACATTAATTTATAATTATTTCTTCAAAAACTCGATAACACGTTTCTTTATATCATCCAATGAATTATCCAAACCGTGTCCTTCACCTTCAATTAATACAAGTTCGGTATTATGCGGCATACATTCTTTATATCTGCGAGAACCGATAACTCCAACTGCGTCATCGGCAGTACCATGTATGATCAGTGTTTTACCACAGAACATTGATGTAGTTTCATAAATAGGTAATGTTCTTGCAACTCTGAAATATATACCGCCGACTTCATAATGATTACCTTCATTATCTTTTACAGGGAATTTATCCGGTACGTTTATCATATCATACGGAGTACCGAAACACGAGCCGATTAAAGAATCGTCTTTAATTGTTGCGGCAGGAGCAAGCATTATAAGTTTACTGATACATTCACGATAATATCCCGCCATCATACCGCCAACCAAAGCACCTTGAGAATGACCGAGTATATTTATTTCGGTAACAAAATCAAGTCCTCTGACATAATCAATTATTTTAGCGGCATCAAGTATTTCGCTTAATACATTCATATCACAAAATTCACCGTCACTGTCGCCGTGACCGTCAAAATCAAACCGTATTGTTGCGATACCGTTATTCAGACATTCGTGTGCAATCTGATAAAACATTGATTTATCATCTTTACCTATATTCGCCATAAATCCGTGAAATATAATAAGTATCGGACATTTTTCAACGTCCGGCTTTAAAAGTTCTCCTCGCAAAGTTAATCCGTCACGTTTTAATGTTACATTCATAAATTAAACCACCTTAAAATAAATATAATACAATTATATCATTTTATTTGCTTTTGTAAAGTTTTTTTTGTCAATAGTTCCTTATATGTTAAGTCTATCAAAAATGCTCCCAACGGTGCGGTGATTATTATTGACAAAACCGCAACGGTTAAAACTTTTTCACCGCAATTTAATCCCATAGAAAGTGGTATTCCGCCTATTGCGGCTTGAACAGTCGCCTTTGGCAGATAAGCTATCATACAGAACAGTCTTTCTTTTAAGTTGAGATTTGTTTTCAACATACAAATAAATACGCCGAACATACGGAATAGCAAAACTAAGAATATCAATATAATTGCGGCTACTCCCGCTTTAAGTGCGTAATCAATATTAACGCTTGCACCGACAAGCACGAATAATAATATTTCCGCAACAACCCATAGTTTGTTGTATCGCTGAGAAAGACGTTCAGTCGCCTCTTTTCTGACTTTTTGCAAAGAAATACCTATGCACATAACGGCAATAAGCGATGAAAACGGCACAATTCCACCGTAAGTATCTTCAAATGCAACAAGCAAAAACGACACGCACATTAAAATGATTATTTTTACCGTATCTCTGATATGTGCTTTAGCAAAAAATTTGCCTAACACTATTCCGACAAAAATACCGACAGTTATACCCAATACAATGGATATTGGGATTTTTACAAAACTGACAGCAGACATATCTCCTGTTTGCGACAGACCGAGAAATGCAGAGAAAAGAACTATAACAAACACGTCATCAACCGACGCTCCGGCAAGTATAAGTTGCGGAATGCTTTTATCTTTACCGTAGCCGTTCTCTATTAAATTCAGCATTTTAGGCACAATAACCGCAGGTGAAACCGCACCTACCACTGTACCCATAACTGCCGCGTCAACTACGGATATTCCTAACAATTTAGGTGCAAGAAGTATCATACCTATTATTTCAAAACAAGCCGGAACAAAGCATATCATTATAGCAGGTCTGCCGACTTTTTTCAATTCCGACACATTGAGCGACAATCCGGCTCTTGCAAGAATTATAATTAATGCAATTTTGCGTAATTGTGCGGATATTTCAAGAATTGATGTATCAATTAAATTCAGTGCATACGGTCCTATTATAATTCCAACTGCCAACATTCCTATAAGTGACGGCAATCGTAGTTTTTTGCATATTCCGCCAAGTAACAGACCGAACAATAAAATGATTGCTAAACTAAAAAACATAAATATTCCTCCATAAAATACAGAAAAAGCTGATGTTTCTGCATTAAAAAATAGTGCAGAAGTCATCAGCTTAAATAAGCGGTTTTAGTATTATACTAAGGGAGAACCTCATTCCCTTTATTTAATTCTTGAATATTATATCAGATTTATTTGTGAAAATCAAGTCCTAACTTAAATATTTACTATAATTGTTCCAATATCAACTAATTTACCGTCTTTAAGCGGAATAATATCAACATTATATTTATGGCAAAACACCTTAATTTGTTCACTGTCGGGGTGAGAATTAATGTCACCGTTTACAGCAAGCGTGCTATTATCTATAAGTCCCGTTGCTCCACCAATAAAGCCGTAATCAAGTTTTCGCAATTCAATATGACCTGATGATATTTTTAGGACATCTATTCCCTTTTGTGCCACTGTCTTGGCTATTCCGTTATCAGACGTTATAATTGCATTATTGTCTACAATACAAATATTGCATTTACTGTACCCCTGCTTGACGTTAATAATTTCTTTATTGTGACTATCAAGAATCGTTTTATCAGTATATGCTTTATTACAAATAACATAATCTTTTAAAGCCGTAGCATTGTACCACACGTCATACGGATATTTTGAGTCTATATTGTTTTGTCCTTTAATTAAAGTACACTTTTTAGGCATATATTTTTTGTAATGTTCATATGTTTCGGGAGCAGATATAAAACAATTATTTCCGATATAGTGAATTTGAATATCTGCGTGGGTTGCAACGGAGTCATACAGATTATCAATCTTTAAAGTCGGAATTACTTTGATATTTAATTTTTCAAGAGTATATACAGTTTTATCATCTGCTCTGCAATCTATAATTGCTATTTTTTTCAATTTTAAAACCTCTTAAAATCAATTTAGTTTACATAATATTTTTATGGTAAACTAATTATTATAAGTATCTAAATAATCAACTGCGGTTTGTGACAAAATCGCACTTCCAATAGGTAAAGCGTCTTCGTCTGCTATAAACTTCGGACTATGTATCGGATAAACAGCTCCTTTTTCTACATTTCCTACACCTAATTTAAAATAGGCACTCGGAACGTTTTCTCCAAAATATGAAAAATCATCACCCGCCATTGCCGGTTTATCAAGTGTCACTACTTCGTTTATGCAGGTAAGCTTTTTTGCACTGTTTCTGATTACATCATTCATTTCACTGTTATTAACAACAGGCGGAAAAAGTTTATTGAATGTAAAATCAATAGTTGTTCCATGCTTTTTTGCTGTTTCATGTGCCGTTTTATCAAGTAATTCTATGAGCATTTCACGAGTTTCATTGTCAAGCGAACGTGCCGTACCCATAATTTCAGCAGTTTGCGGAATTGCATTATTGCAAGTTCCGCCGTTAAAATAGCAAACCGTCATAACACACGGCTTGTCTTTTAGAACAGTTGCATTTAGTTTTTCAAATTCCGTTATAATTGCCGTGCCGATAGTAACTGGATTTACGCATTTTTCAGGTGCGGAGGCGTGACCGCCGACACCGTGAACAACAATTTTAAAATCGTCGGGCGACGCCATAATTGAGCCGTCCTTAACTTGGATATTGCCCGTCTTTTCTAACGGTTCAACGTGAAGTGCAAAAGCCGCGTCAACGTGCGGATTTTCAAGTATTCCGTCCTCAATCATAGGTAATGCACCGCCTACTCCCTCTTCAGCAGGCTGGAAAACAAGTTTGACGTTTCCGTTCAACTCGTCTTTAATATCGTTTAAAATTTTAGCCGCACCTAAAAGACACGTTGCATGAATATCATGTCCGCATGCGTGCATATATCCTTTGCGTTCCGATTTTATTTCAAATTTGCTTTCGTCTTTTATAGGTAATCCGTCTATATCAGCACGCAAAAGTACAGTTTTGTTACTGTTTTTACCTTTAATCAAGGCAACTGTTCCTGTTTTAGCTGAGGTTGTATAAGGTATTCCGTAATCGTCAAGTTTACTGCGAATAAATGAAGATGTTTTTATTTCTTCAAAATCAGTTTCAGGAGTACGGTGGAGGTGACGTCGTATGGAAATCAGCTCGTCCTTTATTTGAAATGCTTTTTCTTCAATCATTTTATCATCTCCTCAAATTCATCTTCACTGATAACCGTTACACCCAAGCTGTTCGCCTTGTCAAGTTTACTTCCTGCGTCTTCACCGGCAAGAACATATGTTGTTTTCTTTGATACACTTGACGATGTTTTACCGCCGTAATTTTCTATTATTTTTCCTGCCTCACTTCGCTTATATTTAGAAAGTGTTCCTGTCAGAACAAATGTCATACCCTCAAAACGTCTGTCGATAATAGAATCTTCACTGTCGTCTATACAGTTTACACCCGCTTTTTCAAGCTTATCAATAAAAGCGATTGACTGCTCTTGCATAAAAAATTCAACAACCGATTGTGCCATTTTACCGCCTATATCGGCTATTTCGGTAAGTTCTTCAACAGACGCATTTCTCAAATTATCAAGAGTTTTATATTTTGCCGATAAAATCTTTGCGGCTTTTTCACCTATATGACGAATACCGAAAGCATTTATCAGTCTGTATAATGGGTTTGTTTTTGACTTTTCAAGAGCGTTTATAAGATTTTGTGCTGATTTTTCACCCATTTTATCCATTTCGGCTATATCTTCGGCTTTTACATAATACAAATCGGCGGCGGTTTCGATTAAATCTTTTTCTATCATTTGTTCAATGATAGACGGGCCAAGACCGTCAATGTCCATTGCATTTCGAGACACAAAGTGAATTATATTTCTAAGTCGCTGTGCCGGGCAATTCACACCTGTGCAACGATATGCTGCTTCGCCTTCTTCACGCACGATTAAAGCACCGCATTCAAGGCAATGTGTAGGCATTTCAAATTCCCTTTCACTGCCGTCACGATTTTCTTTTATAACTTCAACGACAGCCGGAATTATATCGCCTGCCTTTTGAATAATAACAGTATCGCCTATTCTGATATCCTTTTCACGTATAAAGTCAAGATTATGAAGTGTCGCTCTTGATACATTTGAGCCTGCAATGTGGACTGTATCAAGTATTGCAAGAGGTGTAAGAACACCTGTTCTTCCGACTTGAACTTTAATATCTCTTATAACCGTTTGCTGTTTCTCGGCGGGATATTTATATGCAATAGACCAACGAGGGAATTTTGCGGTATCTCCGAGCATTTCTCTTGCGGTCAATTCATTTACCTTAATTACCGCACCGTCTATATCAAAATATAGGTTACCTCTCTCCTCACCTATTTCTAATATTCTCTCATATGCCTTTTCTATAGAGGAATACGATTTTTTATCAAGAATAGTTTTAAATCCCTGTTCTTTCAAAAATTCAAGGCCTTCAATATGTGTTGAAATTTCTTTACCCTGTATTTGCTGAATATTAAAAACAAATATGTCAAGATTACGTTTTGCGGCTATTTTGGGGTCAAGCTGTCTTAGTGAGCCTGCCGCTGCATTACGCGGATTTGCAAAAAGCGGTTGTTCGCTCGCCTCTAAAATATCGTTTATTTTATTAAAGTTATCTCTTGACAAAAATACTTCTCCTCTTACTTCAAGAAAAGGTATATCGTCTTTTAAGGTAAGAGGTATGCTCTTAATTGTTTTCAGATTTTCCGTAACATCCTCGCCGTTAATACCGTCACCGCGCGTCGAACCTCTTGTAAATTCACCGTCTACATATTCAAGAGAAACAGATAAGCCGTCAATTTTCTGCTCAACAACGTAATTTACATCATGTACAACGGCTCTTACACGTCTGTCAAAGTCAAGTATTTCTTCTTTTGAAAATGCCTTTTGCTGACTTAACATAGGCACGTCGTGATGAACTTCACCAAAACTTTTAACAGCTTCTCCGCCTACTCTTACGGTAGGTGAATTTTTCTTTTTATATTCGGGATATTTTTCTTCAAGTTGTTCAAGTTCTACAAGCATTTTATCAAACGCAAAATCAGAAATTTCGGGAGCATCATCAACATAATACTTGTGGTTATGATAATTAAGTTCATTTGTCAATTCTTCAATACGTTTTTCAATATCGTTCATTAATAAAATTCCTTTCTACTCGACTGATGCAGTCATTCCACCATTTCCGTAATAAGTCGGTGTGTCACCTACAATAATCGTTTCATTTAAAAGCACTGATGTTTCCACAGTGTCGGATTGTGCAAACATCATTCCCACGAATGACATTTTCATAGATACGTCTAAATACAATTTATGCTTTACCTGATTAATACCGACAGAGTCAAAACTCTCTTTAAAATCAGCATTTACAATACTGACCGGATATATTCGTATCGGCACGTTAGGACCGAGTCCGGCAAGAAAATATAAATTACTGCAGCTTCCGAGCGGTACATATACCGTATCGCTTTTATGTGAATCAATATTTTTCTGCATTGACTGTATTATTGCCGATTTTAAGCGATTGATCTTTGCGGTATCCGTTTCGATTGCCTTTATATTTTCGGAGGAATTCTCCATAATTTTTGCAAGGCTTTGGTATTCTTCTTTAACAAATACATCATCTACTGCACTGTTTACAACCTCATTTGCAATGTTATTTGAATACACCTTTGCATATTCGATAAAAGACGGTTGCAATTTTGTGAATATAAGCCATATAAAAAAAATTAAAAAAAACAGTGTAAAAAATATTCCTACACCTTTTAAACTTCTGTTTCTTGTTCGTGAAAGTCCAAGCCTCATATAAATCCCTCCCCGACACTGTATAGTATGTCGGGGAGCAAATTTACGTTACATTAACAATTATATTCTCTTTGTGTCGATTTCTTCTTTAACTGCTTTGATAAATTCATCTATTGCCATAGCACCCTTGTCGCCCTCTTTTCTTGAACGAACAGATACAGTGTTATTTTCAATATCCTTATCACCGACAACAAGCATATAAGGTACTTTTTCAAGCTGTGCCTCACGAAGTTTATAACCAAGTTTTTCACTTCTGTCATCAACTTCTACACGCAAAATACCGTTTGCCTCAAGCTGTTTCTTAATTTCATATACATAATCAAGATGTCTGTCCGCAATAGGCAAAAGCTTGATTTGTACAGGAGCAAGCCATACCGGGAATGCACCTGCATACTTTTCGATAAGAAGTGCAAGTGTTCTTTCGTAACAACCGATTGATGTTCTGTGAATAATATACGGATTTTTCTTAGTACCGTCTTTATCAACATATTCCATACCGAATTTCTCGGCAAGCATTTGGTCGATTTGGATTGTTACAAGGGTATCTTCTTTACCATGTACATTCTTAATTTGAATATCAAGTTTCGGACCGTAGAATGCAGCCTCACCGACACCGACTTTATAATCAATGTTAAGGTCTTTCAAGATTTTCTCCATTGTATCTTGTGCCTCGTCCCACTGTTCTTCTGTACCGATATACTTTTCTCTGTCGTCAGGATCCCATTTTGAGAAACGATATGAAACGTCTTCGATTAATCCAAGAGTTGTAAGCATATAGTTTGTAAGTTCAAGACAACCCTTAAATTCTTCTTCAAGCTGTTCAGGTGTACACATCAAGTGTCCCTCTGAAATTGTAAACTGACGCACACGGATTAGTCCGTGCATTTCACCTGACGCCTCATTTCTGAAAAGTGTCGATGTTTCATTAAGTCTCATAGGCAAATCTCTGTATGAACGACCTCTGTTTAAAAACGCTTGATACTGGAACGGACAAGTCATCGGACGAAGTGCAAATACTTCCTTATCCTTTTCTTCATCGCCAAGTACGAACATACCTTCTTTATAGTGATCCCAGTGACCTGAAATTTTATACAAGTCGCTCTTTGCCATTAGAGGTGTCTTTGTAAGCTGCCAGCCACGTTTTTGTTCTTCATCTTCAACCCATCTTTGAAGTAATTGAATTACTCTTGCACCCTTTGGAAGCATAATAGGAAGACCTTGACCGATATAATCAACTGTTGTAAACAATTCAAGTTCACGTCCAAGCTTATTATGGTCACGTTTTTTTGCCTCTTCAAGCTGTTCAAGATGTGCCTCAAGGTCGGCTTTATTTAGGAAAGCAGTACCGTAAATACGTTGTAACATCTTGTTTTTCTCATTACCTCTCCAATATGCGCCTGTTGCACTTAGAAGTTTGTATGCTTTAACCTTGCTTGTGTAATTTACGTGAGGTCCTGCACATAGGTCAACAAAATCGCCTTGCTTATAGAAAGAAATTGTAGCATCTTCGGGTAAATCGTTAATCAATTCAACTTTGTACGGCTCATCTTTCATTAATTCAAGAGCCTCTGCTCTCGGCAATTCAAATCTTTCAATTTTAAGGTTTTCTTTAGCGATTTTTTTCATTTCTTTTTCAAGAGCTTCTAAATCCTCAGGGGTGAAAGTATGCTCCGTATCAAAATCATAGTAAAAACCGTCATCAATAGCCGGACCGATAGCAAGTTTTGTATCCGGATAAAGTCTTTTTACAGCCTGTGCAAGTATATGCGAGGCTGAATGTCTTAGTGTTTGTAGTTCATTCATTTCCATTTTTATTAGTCCTTTCTTTTTATAAACTAAAAACACCCCTAAAGTACGGATAATATCCATACCTTAGGGGTGCATAAATATACACGGTTCCACCCTAATTACAGCATATAATGCTGTCACTTAGTTCGTCCTTGTTTCGTAAGGAATACGGCAAAACTTACTTAATATAAATTGTTCAGTCCGCAGCTCCGAAGTGGTATTCACATCAAGCCCATCAAAGAACGCTTACAGCCCATGACGTTCTCTCTCTTGTGACTTTTGCTTAATGCTACTGTCTTCATCTACGCTTTAAAGTTATTCTAACACTCTTTTTTTATTTTGTCAAGGTTTTATTCGAGCATTTTCTTTAAATATTTTCCGGTATAAGATTTTTCGACTTTTGCAACCTGCTCAGGTGTACCTGACGCAATCACGGTACCGCCGTTATCGCCGCCCTCAGGTCCCATATCAATGATATAGTCTGCGGTTTTTATAACGTCAAGGTTATGTTCGATTACAACAACGGTATTACCACCCTCAACAAGTTTATCAAGCACTTCCGTAAGTTTGTGAACGTCAGCAGTATGAAGTCCTGTTGTAGGCTCGTCAAGAATATAAATCGTCTTCCCTGTACTTCTCTTTGAAAGCTCCGTTGCAAGTTTAACACGTTGTGCTTCACCGCCTGACAAAGTTGTTGAGCTTTGACCGAGTTTGATATATCCAAGACCGACTTCCTGTAAAGTTTCAAGTTTTCTCTTTATCTTCGGAATGTTTCCAAAAAATTCAACACCCTCATCAACCGTCATTTCAAGCACTTCATAAATATTTTTGCCCTTGTATTTAACTTCAAGAGTTTCTCTGTTATATCTCTTACCCTTACATACCTCGCAAGGAACAAATATATCCGCCAAAAAGTGCATTTCTATCTTCTTTATACCGTCACCGCTACAAGCTTCACAACGTCCGCCTTTTACGTTAAAGCTAAAACGTCCTGATTTATAACCACGCACCTTTGCCTCATTTGTAGATGCAAAGACTTCACGAATATCACCGAAAACATTTGTATATGTTGCCGGATTTGAACGTGGTGTTCTTCCAATCGGTGACTGGTTTATATCAATGATTTTGTCAAGCTGTTCTATGCCCTTTATCTCTTTATGTGCGCCGGCATGAGTTCTTGCACGATTTAAAACGTTAGCAAGTTTTTTGTAAAGTATTTCATTTACCAATGACGACTTACCCGAACCCGAAACGCCTGTGACACAAGTCATAACACCTGTCGGTATTTTTACGTTGATGTTTTTAAGATTATTTTCTTTTGCACCACGCACTTCAATCCAACCCGTCGGTTTTCTGCGTTCCTTAGGTACTTCGATTTTAAGTTCACCGCTAAGATATTTACCCGTTATTGAACGAGGTGATTTAATCAAATCTTCAACGGTTCCCTCTCCTACGAGTTCACCGCCGTTTACACCTGCTCCCGGACCGATGTCAACAATATAATCTGCGGCATACATTGTATCGGTGTCGTGTTCAACAACGATTACAGTATTACCCAAATCACGAAGATGTTTAAGTGTTTCGATAAGTCTGTCATTGTCACGTTGATGAAGTCCGATACTCGGCTCGTCAAGAATATACAACACTCCCATAAGTCCTGAGCCTATTTGAGTTGCAAGACGTATTCTCTGTGCCTCACCACCCGACAAAGTTCCTGCCGAACGTGACAATGAAAGATAATCAAGACCTACGTCAAGCAAGAATTTAAGTCTTGCCTTGATTTCTTTCAAAATCTGTTCGCCAATCATTTTTTCACGGTCAGTAAGTTCCAATGAATTTACAAAATCCATTTCTTTTTGGATAGACATAGTTGTAAATTCATATATATTAACTCCGTTAATTGTAACCGCAAGCACTTCATCATTAAGTCTTGCACCGTGACATTTCGGACAAATTACGTCATTGACGTAACGTTCAATGTCGTTCTTTACATAATCGTATGTGTTGGCATTATAACGTCTTTCAAGGTTTGTTATAACGCCTTCAAACGGTGCACTGTATTTACCGCTGCCATAACTGCGTTCGTAATTCATAGGAATGTTTGTATCGCCTGTTCCGTAAAGAATAATGTTTTGTATATCTTTCGGCAAATCTTTATACGGTGTATTTACATCAAATCCGTAGTAATCTGCAAGGGCAGTAAAATACATATAAGCCATCGAATCTTTTTTGTTTGCATTTGCCCAGCCTGTCGCTGAAATAGCACCGTTTATTATACTTAAATTTTCGTCTGCTATAACAAGGTCGGGGTCGATTTTAGACAACGCACCCAAACCGTCACAATTATCACACGCACCGTATGGATTATTGAAAGAAAACAATCTCGGAGTAAGCTCCTGCAAGCTGATACCGCAATCGTCACACGCAAAATTCTGACTGAAAGACATAATCTCTCCGCCGATAACCTCGACAAGCACAACATCACCTGTCAATGCAATGGCTGTTTCAAGTGAATCGGTAAGTCGCTGAACAATATTTTCACGAATAATCAATCTGTCTATGATAATTTCTATGTTGTGCTTTTGCGTTTTCTTTAACTCTATCGGCTCACTTAAATCATATTGTTCACCGTCAGCCTTTACACGCACATATCCGCTTTTTCTTGCATTTTCAAATACTTTTTTATGCTCACCTTTTTTACCGCGTATAACAGGCGCAAGAATTTGAATTTTTGTACCTTCGCCCAATGACATAACTTTGTCAACAATTTGGTCTATACTCTGTCTTTGAACCTCTTTACCGCATTTAGGGCAATGCGGTATACCGATTCGGGCATACAAAAGTCTTAAATAATCGTATATTTCGGTAACTGTACCGACTGTTGAGCGTGGATTTTTTGATGTTGTTTTTTGGTCGATGCTGATTGCAGGCGACAAACCGTCAATATAATCTACATCAGGCTTTTCCATTTGACCGAGAAACATTCTTGCATATGACGACAGTGACTCTACATATCTTCTTTGTCCCTCTGCATAAATTGTATCAAACGCCAAAGATGATTTACCGGAGCCCGAAAGCCCCGTAAGTACGACAAGCTTTTCTCGCGGTATTTTTACATCGATATTTTTAAGATTATGCTCTCTTGCACCTTTAATTATAATATCCTTTTCCATTGATTTACCTCTGTTTTACTGTAAATAGCACGTTCCGCATTCTTTATATCTCTGCTGAACGTCCTTTCTTTCATCCATAGCAATTTTAAAATCTTCCATCATTGATTGAGCAAATATTTTTTCAATCAGCGGATGTTCGGAATAAATTAAAGTCGCTTGATTTATCACTTCAATTCTTTCCGATTCACCGAATTCACGAATGTCGATTATCTCAACATTTTTGTTTGTAACCTCTTTTATTTGCTGTTCTACATTATATATTTCCTGCATTTTTATATTTCTATCACAAAAACATATAAAATCAAGTAGATTATCGTTTTCAATCATATATATAACAGGAGTGAGAATGTTTTTTGAAATTATCTTAACAAGCTTATTTTTAAGCTCATAATCCATTTTATTCACTCATTTCTTTTTCTAATTTTCGTATTCTGTCACGCAAAGCCGCGGCTTCTTCAAATTCAAGATTTTCAGCCGCTTTAATCATCTTAGCCTGAAGCTCGGCAATGGTCTTTTCGTAATTTATGATATTTTCTTCTGCGGTTTCGGTATCGTCCTCAATAGGCTTTAATGATTCTATAATATCTCTGATGTCTTTCTTAATTGTCTTTGGTATTATGCCGTGTTCTTCATTAAACTTCTGCTGAATACCTCGACGTCTGTCTGTTTCGTCAATCGCCTTTTTCATTGATTTTGTAACCGTATCGGCATACATAATAACTTGTCCCTCACTGTTACGCGCGGCACGACCGATAGTCTGAATAAGTGACATTTCACTTCTTAAGAAACCTTCTTTATCCGCGTCAAGTATCGCAACAAGTGCAACTTCGGGTATATCAAGTCCTTCTCTTAAAAGATTAATTCCGACAAGCACATCGAATTCACCCATACGCAAATCTTTAATAATTTCCGCACGTTCGATTGTCGATATATCGGAGTGCATATAGCGAACTTTAATACCTACACCGGTAAGATAATCGGTCAAATCCTCCGCCATACGTTTTGTAAGCGTTGTCACAAGCGTTCTAAAACCTTGTTCGTTACGCTTATTAATTTCACCGATAAGGTCATCAATTTGATTTTCGGTAGGTTTAATTGTTATTTTAGGGTCAAGAAGTCCTGTCGGTCTGATAACCTGTTCCGCAACAACCGTTGAATGTTCTTTTTCATAATCTGACGGTGTCGCGCTTGTGAATATTACCTGATTTAATCTATCTTCAAATTCTTCAAATTTCAAAGGTCTGTTATCAGCCGCACTCGGCAAACGGAAACCGTATTTAATAAGCGTTTCTTTTCTGGCTCTGTCACCGTTATACATCGCACGCACCTGCGGTATTGTAACGTGTGACTCGTCTATAATCATAAGATAATCGTCAGGAAAATAGTCAAGCAACGTATACGGTGCACTTCCCGGAGCACGACCGCTTATATGTCTTGAATAGTTTTCTATACCTTGACAAAATCCTATTTCCTGCATCATTTCTATATCGTACATTGTACGCTGTTCAATTCTTTGTGCTTCGATAAGTAAATCACGTTCTTTGAAATACTTAACCTGTTCACGCATTTCAGCCTCAATTCCGGCAAGTGCCGCAATCATTTTTTCGTTGGTTGTAACATAGTGAGAAGCCGGAGATATAACTGCGTGTTGCCTTACACCTACAATTTCACCTGTAACTACGTTTACTTCGCAAATACGTTCTATTTCGTCGCCGAAAAACTCGACACGAATAGCGTTTTCACCGTTATTGGACGGAAATATTTCCACCACGTCACCTCTGACGCGAAACTTGTTTCTGACAAAGTTAATATCATTTCTTTCATATTGCATTGAAACAAGTTTTTTTAGAAGCTCATCTCTGTCTTTTACCATTCCTACACGCAAAGAAAGCATAAGATTTTTATAATCTTCAGGATCGCCCAAACCGTATATGCAAGATACACTTGCTACGATTATAACGTCCTTTCTTTCAAGCAAAGCAAATGTGGCACTGTGACGTAGTTTATCTATTTCATCATTGGTCAGTGAATTTTTCTCGATAAACGTATCGGTTTGCGGAATATATGCCTCCGGTTGATAATAATCGTAATACGACACGAAAAATTCAACACAGTTATTTGGAAAAAATTCTTTAAATTCACTGCAAAGCTGTGCGGCAAGGGTTTTATTATGAGCAAGTACAATGGTAGGTTTGTTCACTTGTGCAATGACATTTGCCATAGTGAAAGTTTTTCCCGAACCTGTTACACCGAGCAAAGTTTGGCATTTCTCGCCTTTTTTTATTCCGTCAACAAGTGTTTGAATTGCCTGCGGCTGATCTCCTTGTGGTTTAAATTCAGAAACAAGTTCAAATTTATCCATACAGCTTCCCCTTCTTAATGGTTATTTCCTTAGATTTTTAACAAGTATATTTATTCTTCTTGCATTTATCGATGTATATTGTTCAACATTATTTCTGACTGCAAGCTGAATATTTTTACATACAGAAAAAATATCACAGCCATATTGTAAAATGACTGTCATATCTATATGTACACCGTGTCCTGTTTTTCTTAGATTTATATTTTGCACCTTAATTAGTCCGTCGATCTTTTGTGCCTCATGTATTGCTATTGAATTTATAACATTATCTGAGATAATATAGTCACCCATATAACTGAATGTGGGTCTGACGATTGATTTATCAGCCTCGGCAGTTGTTATTTCCGAATCAAGATTTTTTTGAAATCTTCTTAACGGATGCAAGAAATATCCTGAAAATTCCTTCTTTATTTCAAATGTCGGAACAGGAATAACGTGTTTCCCTTCAACTGTACGCATTCTAAGTGCCATATTCATTTCTTCGGGTGTTGCAACATCCTCTATTCTTATAATTTGTTCAATCTCATGAACACCGATATTTTTAGCAATTTTATTTACCATTCCGTCAGATGTACCCAAAATCATAAGGCACTTAATCTTATTCCTTTTCAGAACTTTTTTTATTTCATTTACCTGTGACGGATTCATAAAAAGTGCGTGTTTAACAGACGCAATTTTTGTCGGTTCTTTTTTGGCAGATGTGCCGGCTATAACTTTTCCGTGAGAAATAAGCAAGCCGTCATCAATTATAGCGTCAGCTCCATATTGCTGCGAAACCATAACACTTCTGTAACTCTTTCCTGTTCCACTCGGACCTACAAATGCGATAACTCTCATAATTATAACACCTTAATTCTGATTTTGCTTGATTTTGTATGACAATGTCATAAGCGGATCTGAAAGGTGAACGTTTTCCACCGCTACGTCCTTATCGAATTTAAGTTCGGTATACGAAAAGTTCATAAGACCTTTAACTCCGCAATTAACCAATTTTTCAGCCGTTTTCATTACTGCCGCTTTCGGTACGGTAAGAATTCCGATGTCAACTCTATGCGAATTCAAAAATTCCTCAAGCTTATCTATTGACATAACTTCTATACCATTGATTTTTGTACCGATTATATTAATGTCATTATCAAAAATGCCTACAAGTTTAAAGCCTCTTTTTTCAAACGTATCGTGACTTGCCAATGCTCTGCCGAGATTACCCGCTCCGACTATAACAGTAGTATCTCCGTCATTAAGTCCTAATATGTCACCGATTTCGTTATAAAGATGTTCGACATTATAGCCGTATCCCTGCTGACCGAAACCGCCGAAATAGTTAAAATCCTGTCTGATTTGTGATGCAGTCACGTTCATTTTTACGCTAAGTGCATTTGAGGAAATACGCTTTATATCCTGCTTTAAAAGTTCGCCCAAATATCTGTAATAGCGTGGCAGACGTTTAACTACGACCGTAGGAACTTTCTTTTCATTTTCACTCATGTCCTCTAAACCCCTTGTTAATTATATAACATTTATTATATCACACTCATTTCGTTTTGTATAGTCTTTTTAAATGTATTTTTTTGTATTTTGACATTTTACACATATAAAAAAATGTCACAACAAGCCGATACTGACTTATTGTGACATTAGTTACTTAAATTAAATCATTAAGTTTTATCCATTTTTCAAGAGAATCTTTCCACTGTGCAACGTGCGGTATACTGTCTGCCAAGCCCAAGCCGTGAGAACCGATTGGGTATATGTGCATTTCATACGAAACTTGCACTTTGCTTAGTGCGTCGGCGTACATCAAAGAATTTTCTACCGGTACTGCCTGGTCTGATGATGTATGCCATATAAATGTAGGCGGTGTATTAGGTGTGACGTGTTTATAAAGCGACATAAGCTCTTTATCAGAATGTAATGCTCTTTCGCCTATCAAGTTTTGTCTTGAACCGTCATGTCTGTATTCGAACATATCTATTACAGGGTAACACAAAATTGTCGCATTAGGCTTACAGCTTTCTTTATCTATTTCATCTGTATCTTCATACATTTTCTTATCATAATGAACAGAAACAGAGGCCGCCAAATGTCCGCCGGCACTTGAACCCATAACTGCAATTTTATCCTTATCAATGCCGTATTTGTCGGCGTAATATCTGACATATTTAACAGCACGCATTGCGTCACTTATTTCTGCCGGATGTTTGTACGGTGCAACTCTGTATTCAACCACAAATGCAGTAAGACCGATTGACTGCAACCACTTAGCATATGCAGTACCTTCGTGGTCGGCTCTTATTACATAGCCACCACCCGGAAAAATAATAACAGCACCTTTTGAATGTGCAGGATATGCCGTTATAGTCGGTTTTCTTACCGCTGTTTCATCAGCCTCTATAAATTCTTCGTTCCAATAAGGAATCACGTCATTCCATAAATTCTCCATAATTAATCTCCTTGCTTTTCCGGATTTTCAACATAAGTATTGAATAAATCCATAAATTCATTAAGCTTACTTTTCTTGATTGTAAATTCTGTTTTACCGTTGCGGATTAAAGCACAGTACAAATCATCAATACTCTTAAATTCGATTTCTGTATCAGAACTGCTCTTGATACCTTTATATTTTATTTTCATAACGGTATCGCCGAGTGTTTCGTCTTTATATACTCCGTCAACCGCCAAACCGACAATGCTCTTGTATATTGCTTGTGTTATCTTTGTATCAACCTTTTGACCGTCAAGCACAAAAGTCATATCCGAATCGTTATGAGTTATATCAATCGTATGTTCTGCTCCGTTATACTCTACCGTTACACTCTTAACTTCCGAAATATCAACAAGTGCCTGCAATTTACTTACAATGTTGTATGACGAGTCATTCGCAAAAGATATAATGTCCGATGAAACTTTAAATACCTGTTCCTTATATTTTACATAAGTCATATCACCGTCTGTGCGACCAATTGTAAGTGTTTCGGTATATTCTTCGCCGTATTTGCCTGTTGAATTGTCGTAAGGCTTAACGGTTATCATTAAAACAGGCGACTTTTCACTGAAACCGCCGTCAGCATTTTCAATCGGTGTAGTAAGTGAAATTTCCTCTATCGGAGCAAGTATTTTGTTATCGATATAGTCATCATTGGCACCGCTCTGATACGGCTGTACCATTTCCCATACATTATTTGTGTTGTTATTTATATTGCTTAATATTCTGATTTCAATAGTTTCATCACTGCGGACAATTTTAATGTCATTAATATTGTCAATATTAATGCTGAAACGATTGAATTCTTTATAATAGCTGATAGGCTTTTTTAAAGTATCAACTTTAAAATCATATATTGTATAGACAGTATTATCGCCGTCTTTCATCACAAAATATTCTCCGAGTGTCGGACTTAAATCACCGATAATCATTTTATCAATCTGACCGTTTTTCTTTTCAACTGTAACAGTGACTTGTGGATTGTCAAGTCCGTATTGTGATAAATCAGCCGGATTGTCTTCAATCTTGTTTTTTGATGACAATGTTGAAATTGTACCGACAAGCGCACCGGCTTTTGAAGAATCTATTTCAGACGCATCCATATCATTTACGGACCATTCCGAATCGCCTATACTTTTTACTGTAATTGTACCGTTTTCACTCTCTGACTTTACAGATAAAATATCGGTTGTATCAGCTGAATAGATACTGTATAAATCATCGGTTGTATCAACATTATTATCTTTTGACGTGTCAATATTACTTATAACAATCGTTCCGACAATAAGCACTATAATCACTGACGCGGCTATAATTATGCTTTTCGTTGTTTTACTCATAGATTTCTCCTTTTTATCCAAATTACAAGTCCGATTATTAATACGGTAATCGGTATTATAATTACAACAAATGCAAAAATAATTGTTTGACCTAAATCAGATAATGTAATAACATTGTTTACAAGTGTTTTTTCATCTACAGTAAAGCTTTCTTCGTTACCTATCATAAAGTTGGTCAAATTCATAAAATAATCATAGTTTGCAAGTCCGTAATTATTTGTAAGTGTTGTTTCGTCTATGGTTAAAAGCATAGTATTTCCCGATACATAAACCGATGAGGCGTGTTTTGCATCTACCGAAAGTTCGCTGACCGGATATTCACCGTCCTGCTCGCCGCCGACTTTTGAAACATTTTCATAATTTGAAGTCGTGTATGCTTTTTCTGAACTTGTCAAAACAGGTGTAACAGATATATCGCCATTTGATTCAAATTCTTGAGTTATCAATCTTGAATATGGGAAATATGCCAAAGTTCTTTGATTGTCTATTATACTGTCGGTAAATTCATATGATTTTACGTTCGGCACGACAAGACTCATCGAACTTCCGCTCAACGAAACGGATTTTGATGTGTCTGTTTCAATTACAAGGTTATCGCTTACACCTATGCCCCATGATGACTTTAGATAGTCATACAAGTTAGTAAGATTTTTTGAATCTACATCAAGATAAACTTGTATATTACCGCCTTTTTGCAAATAAGAATCAAGTTTTGTGATTTCTTCTTTTGAAAAATCGGCCGTCGGTTTTGCAACAATCAACATATTTGCGTCTGACGGTATATCATCGGTCAATGTATTAACTTCTCCAACTTCAAAGTTTTCTGATTCAAGTTTAGTTTTTGCACCGTCAACAGCTATCTCATTATGTCCTTTTATTAGGTATGCCTTTTGTTGTGTTTTGCTTGATACATACTTTAGTGCCGAAGTTATTTTATTTTCAACATTAAGTGATGTATACTGTCCTGTTTGTGCATTTACTCCGTACAATTCAGTCATAGTATATGTTTTAAACTTATCTCCGCCGTCAACAATGACAGAATTTGATTGCAGACTTTTGCCGTCAGTAACGTATTTCTTGCCAAAAGTCGGGTTAGATGTCATATTAATATTTGTAACATTGATATTTTTATTTGCGGCGGCATATTTATCAAGCACCGTACGAATATTTCCGTCTTGTTCCGATTCACCGGCAAGAATATATATATCAACAGGAGTATCATAATTTTTAAGATACTCTTTTGTTTTATCTGAAAGTTCGTACATTTTATTTGACGTAAGGTCGATTTTTAAAGGTAATTTGTTGTTAAGCACGCTGACAAATACGTTTACAACAATAACCAAAACAACCGCTATTGCAATAGCAACGGAAGATACAAATTTATATTTTTTTACGTTATTCATTACATATCCTCCTATCTCATTCTGCGTCTTTCAAATACCATAACGGTAAAGAATAAGAACAGACTGGTGATGCTTAAATAATAAATTATCGGTTCAAAGTTAAGGATTCCGAGAGTAAAATCCGAAAATCTTTGTACAGGCGATAACCACAAAAGAATTTTTACAATTATTTCGTTTGAAACGTTTGACGCAACCGATCCTAAAAGCAATGTGAAAATCAATACACCGTAAGTGGCGATTGCAGCGACAATCTGACTTTCCGTAATAGATGACATAAACGCACCGATAGCAAGTATTGCCGAACATAGCAGTATAAAGCCGACATAACAGCTTATTGTTTCCGCAATCGGCAAATTACCCGTAAACGCTAATATAACAGGATAAATAAGTGTTATAAGCACACCTACCATAAATATTCCAAATGCCGCAAGATACTTACCGAAAACTATTTCTTTTGTAGATATAGGTGCGGTCAGTAATAATTGATCTGTCTTTTGCTTTCTGTCCTCTGAGAACAATCTCATTGTCAATAACGGCAACAAGAACAACGCCCAGTTATTGACGATTGAAAAGAAATTAGTCATTCTTGCAGTCATAAATCTGATATTTACAACATAGAACATTACTCCTGTTAAAAGAAGAAAAATAGTTAAAAATACATAACCGAGCATTGATGTAAAATACGAATTGAATTCTCTGTTAAATATCGCTTTCATTTGTATTTTCCTCCTTTTCTGACGTATTGTCAGTAAGTTTTAAGAATATATCCTCCAAAGACGGCTCGATTTCTTTTTGCATTAATATCGGTATTTCATTTTCCGCGAATGCAAAGAACATTTTTTTCTTTTCTTCTGCCGCCATTGCGTTATCAAATTCAAAATCATACGAATCATTTTCAGATGAAACACAGGTTACATTTGATATGCCGTCAAATGAATTTAGGATATTTTCGGCTTTTTCCCTATCGCCCGATATTCTGAACAGCATTTTTTTATTGTCACCAAGCTTGTCCGAAAGATTTTTCGGTGTATCTTCTGCGACAAATTTGCCTTTATTTATAATAATTACTCTTTCACAGACTGCACTTATTTCGCTTAATATATGCGAACTTAAAATTACAGTCTTTTCTTTTCCGAGTTCCTTAATAACATTTCTTATTTCGATAATCTGCTTAGGATCAAGACCAACTGTCGGTTCGTCAAGTATAAGAATTTCTGGATCACCGATTAAAGCACCTGCAAGTCCCACTCTTTGTCGATAGCCTTTTGACAAATTGGCAATTTTTCTGTTTTTAACATTATCAATCTTCACCATATCAATAACTTGCTGTATATGACTCTTTTCGTCCTCGGTCTTGATTTTCTTCAATTCATATACAAATTCAAGATAATCCCACACTACCATATCAAGATAAAGCGGTGGTATTTCAGGCAAGTATCCTATTTTCTTTTTCACTTCAATAGGATTTTCTAAAATATCATAGCCGTCAATATTAACAGAGCCGTCTGTATATGAAATATATCCGGTGATAATATTCATAGTTGTTGATTTTCCCGCACCGTTAGGACCTAAAAATCCAAGAACTTCACCCTTTTTTACATTAAAACTAATATTGTCGAGTGCATATTTATCACCGTATTTTTTTGTTAAGTTTGAAATAGTAATCACTTAAAACTCTCCGTTTCACAGATTAATTTTCAGACTGCCGAGAAATTAGTTTGGATTTTGAAAAAACGAACTCGTCAGCGTACATTTGTACGGCAGAGTTTATTTTTTCAAAAAGTGCATAGGCAAGCCTATCAATATAGGCTTGCCTGCTATTTTTTTGATAAATTAAATCATACAAATTTGAATAATACTTCTGCACGTTCCGGACAATTTATCGACAGTCTTAGAAGCTGAAAATTCGGCTCCTATTTTAAGGTTATTATACAATAACGTTATTAAATTATTATGAACACATTATTAATTTTCTTTCTTTTCAGGTATTATGCTTATCGAAAGTTCCTGTAATTGTTCTTCGTCAACAACATTAGGAGCTCCCGACATAAGTTCTGACGCATTTTGTACCTTAGGGAATGCAGTTACATCTCTTAGACTGTCGTTACCAGTCATAATCATTGCAAGTCTGTCAAGACCGATACCCATACCGCCGTGAGGTGCGGCACCGTATTTATATGCCTCTACAAGGAAACCGAATTTAGCCTCGATTTCTTCATCAGAAAGCCCAAGTGCCTGGAACATTTTTTGTTGAAGTTCATAATCTGTAATTCTAATTGAACCGCTTGAAAGCTCTGTACCGTTAAGGACAAGGTCATATGCCTTAGCCGTAACTTTACCCGGATCAGTATCAAGATATTGAATACACTCGTCCATAGGCATTGTAAACGGATGGTGCATAGCAAGCCAAGAATCTGTATCTTCGTCATATTCAAAGAATGGGAATTCAGTAATCCAAAGGAAGTTAAATCCTTCAGGAATTATATCAAGTTGCTTTGCAACCTTTAATCTAAGTGCGCCGAGTACAGGAAGTGTTACTTTATTCTTATCTGCAACGATAAGTACAACGTCACCCTTTTGAGCACCTACTTTATTTAATATTGCGTCAAGTTCACCTTCGCCCAAGAATTTTGCAAATGCACAAGTCGGTTCATCATCAACCCAACGAACAAATGCAAGACCTTTTGCACCTATTCCCTTAACGTATTCTGTAAGCTTGTCGATTTCTTTTCTTGTAAGCGTCTTTGCCGCGTCTTTTGCAACGATTGCTCTTACCGAGCCGCCGTTTTCGATAGCCGAAGTGAACACGCCGAAACCGCAATTCTTAACAAGTTCTGAAATATCGCATATTTCCATACCGAAACGAGTATCAGGCTTATCTGAGCCGTAACGTTCCATAGCGTCTTTATAAGTAAGTCTTGGGAGCGGTAATTCTACGTCAACATCAAGAACTTCCTTAAACAATCTTTGTATAAAGCCTTCGTTCATTTCAAGAATATCCTCAACATCAACGAATGACATTTCAAGGTCAATTTGCGTAAATTCCGGCTGTCTGTCTGCTCTTAAGTCTTCATCTCTGAAGCATCTTGCAAGCTGAATATATCTGTCAAATCCTGCAATCATCAAAAGTTGCTTGTACATTTGAGGTGACTGCGGAAGTGCGTAAAACTTTCCGTGATGTACTCTTGACGGAACAAGGTAATCTCTTGCACCCTCAGGAGTTGACTTAATCATCATCGGTGTTTCGATTTCTATAAAGCCGTTTTCATAGTAATAATCTCTTGCAACTTTTGCAATCTTACTTCTCATAATCAAGTTATCCTGTAAAACCTTTCTTCTAAGGTCAAGATAACGATATTTCAATCTTAATTCTTCGTTTACGTTAGTATCGTCAACAATTTCAAAAGGAGGTGTCTGAGCCTTTGCCAACACTCTCAAATCTTTTACGTCAATTTCAATATTACCTGTTTTAATTGCTGTATTCTTGCTTTCTCTTTCACGAACAACACCTTTTGCCATAAGTACATATTCGCTGTGGCAATCAGACGCTTTTTCAAATATTTCTCTGTCTGTCGAATCATCAAAAGCAAGCTGAACTATACCTGTTCTGTCCCTTAAATCTATAAAAATAAGATTTCCCAAATCTCTTACTTTTTGTACATAACCGCCTACTACAACTTCATTGCCGATTCCTTCAACATCTCCGCAATAGTGAGTACGTTTTAAACCTTGCATTGTATCCATGTCTATTCCTCCATATAAATTTACATACTTATTATATTTTACCCTTATATCAGCTTTGTGTCAAGTCAAAATGCCGATTTTTGACTTATTTCTATACAATTACTTTATTTTTTTATGACAATACTTGATTAAATCCGTATTTAGTTTTATAATATGACAATGTGAACATTAAATTAGGAGGAATATAATGAGTAAACAAAACAAAGAAAACACTCAATCGTTTATGAATAATGTTACTATAATTCTTATTTCACAAGTGCTTGTAAAAGTTCTTGGTATGGTTTACAGAATTGTAATAACAAACATTGACGGTTTCGGTGACGAGGGACTGGGATTTTATAATGTAGGATTTCAGATTTATACCCTACTGCTTGCAATTTCATCTGTCGGAATACCTAATGCAATTTCAAAAATGGTTTCCGAACGTGTAGCACTTGACGATTACAAAGGTGCACATAAGATTTTCAAAACGGCTTTATTGCTGTTCTCAATAATAGGTCTTGTAACGACTGCGGTTCTGTTCTTTGGTGCGGATATTTTTGCACAGCATATAATTAAAATTGACGGCTCTCAATATGTAATGCGTGCGCTTGCACCGTCACTGTTCTTCGTTTGTGTATCTTCCGTAATCAGAGGATATTTCACAGGTATGAAGAATATGAAAGCAACAAGTAATTCACAGGTACTTGAACAGATTTTAAAATGTACACTTACTATCGTGTTTGTATACCTTTCAATCGGTCTTGCACCTGCAATTATGGCATCTTGGGCTAACTTTGCAACATCTGTTGCAACTGCGCTTAGTATGCTTTACTTAGTATACTTCTATTGTAAACGTAAAAGCGGTATCAAGGAGCATATTGAAGAATCAAAAGGCGAAACAATTAAGATTTCAGGCAGACATCTTATGATGAGTATTCTTATGATAAGTATTCCGATTTCGCTTGGCTCTATCATTACAGCTATAAACAGAGTTATCGACACAGCAACAATAAGTCGTGGTATTGAAGTTGCATTTGCATCATTAATTCCGGCACATGGCAACGTCGGCGATATTATAAATCCGACCGCCGAGCAACTTAATCAGGAAATTGCAAGATTATCGGGACTTCTATCAAAGAGTGATACACTTTACAATATGCCTTTGGCGGTAAACTTCGCTTTTGCAACAGTTCTTGTTCCGTCAATCGCAGGTGCGTTGGCGGTAAAAGATTATAAAGAGGCCTCTTCAAAGATAAACTATTCATTGCTTATTTCAATATTAATTATCTTGCCTTGCGCAATAGGTTTGATAACTCTTGCTGAGCCGATTTATAAAATATTGTATTTCAGCACTTCGAGCGGTTTTGAGCTTTTACAGCTTGTTTCGGTATCGCTTATATTTGCGGCACTTGCACAAACTATGACAGGTTCGCTTCAAGGGCTTGGAAAAGTTTATGTTCCTGCAATCAGCTTGTTGTTTGGATGTATAGCGAAAATTGTATTAAATATTGTACTTATAAGAATACCGTCAATCAATATTTACGGTGCGGCAATAAGCTCTATTGCTTGTCAGTTCATATCATGTGCAATATGCTTTGTTGTTCTTGCAAAGAACTGCAAACTTAACATCAAGCCAATGAAATATATCTTAAAACCGATTATAGCAGGTGTTGTTATGGGCGTTGTTGCAGTCGGTGTTTATAAGCTTTCAATGCTTGTATGCCCATCTGGATTTATAGGTAATTTGATTTCCACTGTAATTGCAATAGCGATTGCGGCGGTTGTATATTTCTTTACGGTGTTTATGCTAAAAATTCTTTCAGAAGACGAAATCAAACAGCTTCCTATGGGTACAAAAATTTACAATGGTCTTGTTAAATTAAAATTCTATAAAGCACAGTAAATTCAAAAAATCTTTGCCATACGGTAAAGACTTTTTTGATAGTTACTTAAAAGTACCTACTTGTTATAATAACAAAAACACGTTATAATCATTTCAGAGGTGGTAATATGACACAGAATGAAAGACTTGATTTTCTTATTAATCATCTGATAAGTGAGGACAACAGATATAGCAATATAGTTATCCCAAAAGATTCCGAAGAAAAATTTAATTTATTCCGTTCTCTTGTAAACGTCAGAGAACCGAAACAAATTAGTAACGAATTTATAAAGCTACAAGATGATTATTTGCAAGAACGATTGACGGAAATTAACATAACCGACGCATATGATTTACAAGCAATATCGAACAAATTATACCTTTGGCAAGGCGATATAACAACATTAAAATGCGGTGCAATAGTAAATGCCGCAAACAGTGCAATGCTCGGTTGCTTTGTGCCTTGCCACAAGTGTATTGATAATGCAATTCATACGTTTTCGGGTGTTCAGCTTAGATTGGAATGTAATCGCATTATGAAGCTACAAGGTCACAAGGAACAGACTGGTGCTGCGAAGATAACAAAATCATACAACTTGCCTTGTGATTACATTCTTCATACGGTCGGTCCTATTGTATACGGACATCTTACCGATGAACTCCGCAAACTTTTAGCAAGTTGTTACCGTTCTTGTCTTGAGTTGGCTGAAGCTAACGGTGTAAAATCAATAGCTTTTTGTTGTATATCAACAGGTGAATTTCATTTCCCAAATGATATTGCCGCACAAATAGCCGTTGAAACAGTGAAAGACTATTTGAAACATTCTGAATTGGAAAGGGTGATTTTTAATGTTTTTAAGGATACCGACAAAAAAATCTATGAAAAATTACTCAGATGAGATAATGGTAAACGGTAAAGATTATTTTGTTATTACCACTAACGTGGACCATTGTTTTCAGAAAGCTGGTTTTGATAAAAAACGCCTATTTTACACTCAAGGCGACTACGGTTTACTTCAATGCAATATGTTTAGATGAAGATATTTATAAAGTTATAAAAGATGTCAGGAAGTGATATAATGCACGATATATGGAATCCGTGGCACGGTTGCGTGAAATGCAGTGAGGGTTGCCAAAATTGCTATATGTATTTTTTAGACCGTGTTCGTGACAAAAGCGGCTCGGATATTTATAAAACAAAATCAGGATTTGACTATCCTCTGCAAAAAGACCGTTACGGCAATTATAAAGTGCAGAGCGGTGAGCTTATTCGCGTATGTATGACGTCAGATTTCTTTTTAGAAGAGGCTGACAAGTGGCGTGAAGAAGCATGGGATATTATAAAGCAACGCAGTGACGTAAAATTTTATTTGCTTACCAAACGTCCCGAGAGAGTGCATAAATGCCTTCCGTCAGATTGGGGCAACGGTTGGGAAAATGTATTTTTTAATGTTACCGCCGAAAATCAAAAACGTGCCGATGAACGTATTCCGCTATTACTTGATTTACCGTTTAAACACAAAGGAATAATGTGTGCTCCATTTATCGGTCCTATCAGTATCGAAAAATATCTGCAAAGCGGTCAGATAGAACGTGTAGTATGTGGCGGTGAAAATTACGACGGTTCACGTCCTTGTAATTTTGATTGGGTAAAATCATTACGTCAAGAATGTGTATCGCATAATGTTACATTTTGCTTTATTGAAACAGGTACATATTTTATAAAAGACGGTAAAAAATATCGTATACCGAAAAAATCTACACAAAGCGAAATGGCGTATAAATCGGGTATGAATTACATCGGTAAACCGATTAAATTTAAGTTGTGCGATAATTTCGGATTTGATATACCCGAAAATGAATTATATGTACCCCACTATCGCAAAAATTGCGAACATTGTAGCAGTAAACTTATTTGCAATGGGTGCTGTGATTGCGGTAAATGTGATTAAGAACTTTGAAATGAATTTTCAGCCGCTAAAACTTCGTTTAACATAGGTATAGATACAGACGCGCCTTTTCTTGATACTGCAATAGCTGATGCAACTGACGCAATTTTTAAGGATTTTTCAACAGTGTTCCCCATTGCTGTTTGTGCAAAAAAGTATCCTGTAAATGTATCTCCCGCGGCAGTTGTATCAACGGCATTAACCTTAAATGACAGCTGAAAAACAACCTTTTCGGTATCGCCGTACATACTTCCTTCACTTCCGAGAGTAATAATGATTTTAAGTTTTGGATAATTCTTTGCAAAATATTTTAAACCGTCTTTTGGATTATCACATTGAGTAAGCTCCGACATTTCCACTTCGTTGATAATTATATAGGAAAGCATATTAAAATCAAGATTTTTTATTTCATCGTTATACGGTGAAGGATTAAATATTATACACATTCCTTTTTTGTATGCTTTTTCTATGATATAGTCTATTTTATTTATTTCATTTTGAAGCAAAAGCATATCGCCTTTTTGAAATTTATCAAGCACTTCATCAACAAATTCTTCGGTTATTTTTGCATTTGAGCCGGAATAAAGAAAAATCGAATTATCACCTTTGCTGCTTACTTGAATAATAGCGTGTCCTGTTTTTTCGTCTACTTTTTTTATATTAGATATATCGACACCGTTTGACTCTAAAACATCTGTAAGCATTTCTCCGTCAGTTCCGATACAACCGGCGTGATAAACTTCCATACCTGCCTTAGCTAAAGCGACTGATTGGTTAAGACCTTTTCCACCCGGAAATACTTGCATTGAATTACTTGTTTCGGTTTCTCCTATTGTGACAATATGGTCTAATTTATATACAAAATCAATATTACACGAGCCGAAATTCAATATTTTCATAACAGTCGCACTCCTTATATAAAACTGAATTTATTTATCTTTTGTCTTTTTAGGCTTACCGAGTCCATGACAATATGGGCATATAATCTTGCCTACATCAGGATTCCATACATATTTTTCCCCGCAAATCGGGCACTTTTTAAATATTGGTATAATTGTCATTTGTATCACTCTCTTTCAATATAATTTATTTATCTCTTGCCGAATATTCGGTCGGCCACATACCGGTTTCACGTTTGAATGTTTTTGAAAAATAGTATGATTCTTTAAATCCGACTGCGTCGGCAATATCTTTTATTCTTAAATCATTATTTTCTTCGATTAATTTCTTTGCTTTTTCTATTCTGTACTTAGTTACATATTCATTAGGTGATACGCCTTTTTGTCGTTTAAACAATCGGCTTATATAACTCGGTACAAAACCGAATTCTTTTGATAAAACATCACTTGTAATGTTTTTATTATAATTATTAATCAGATATTCTTCCACTTCATTTGCAAGCTGTTCATATCTGTCAGGATCACGTTTATCGTTTCTCAATGTTGCCAATATTGATATAATATCAGCTATAAACGCATCATATGAAACAAAGCTTGCAAGTGCATTGACAAATTCTTTTTTTACACTGGTATTTTTCCGCTTCATATGATTCGGATAATTCAATGTGTAAGTATCCAAAATTATATTCAAAAAACCGTTTATTTCTTCTTGTGTACAATCAGAGGACATCATATTATTCATTACGGCGATTAATTTGTTTTTTAATTCATCATTGTTTCTGTTTTTTATTGCAAAAACAATACTGTCGACATCTGCTTTTGAATATGGCTGTGATATATCTTCATAACTGTCTGACAATGAATTACAGCACAATAATTGCGATTTGTTTAGAATAAGATGTTTTATGAGTTGTTCTCTAAGTTTACTAAAATATTTGCCCGTATCTTTAAACAACACACCTTTTTGATAAACAATAGTCATGGGAAGATTTTTAGTTGAAAATTCATCATAAATTTTGTGTATCAATTCTTCTTGTCTTTCTTCCGTTTCGGCGGTTATAACCATAAGACGTTCCGAAAGCATCTTGCTGTTAAAGAAAATATATTCTTCTGAAGTTGTAAGCAAATTATCCATAAAAGCATCAATTCCCGAATCGGACCAAAAACGTTCACCGGGAAGAAGAACTTCCGAACCATATAACAAATACGCACCGGCACATGCAAGAATTACAATAGTATTATTTTCGTCAAACATTTTGTTTTTGTCGGCAATTTCACTTTTTATTCTTTGAGTAAGCTCGCTCACCTTATCTTTAGATATAGGCTTTAACAAATAATCAAACACCTTATATTCCAATGCTTTCCTTGCATATTCAAAATCAGAATATCCGCTTACAATTATAACTTTTGTATCGGGTTTATTCTGATATATCCAGCCTGCAAGTTCGATACCTGTCATAATCGGCATTTTAATATCAGTAATAACAATATCAAAATCTTCATTTTTTAGCTTTTCTACGGCATTTTTTCCGTTTATGCAACATTCGGTAACTTTAAAATCGGAATCAACCGATTCTAAAGTTGATTTAATCATTCGCATAATCGGAGGCTCGTCCTCAGCAATAAGCACTTTAAACATATTTTTGCTCCCCCACAACAATTTTTATTTCCATACCGTCATCGTTATATATATCGTATTTGAGATTTTTGTTGTGCGTCATAGTAAGACGGACTATTGTATTTACAATACCCAATCCGCCGATATTCCCCACTTGTCTTTCATTTAATGCTTTATCTATTTTGTCTTTTATTTCGGCAATTCTTTCTTCGGATATTCCCGAACCGTTATCCTTTATGATAAGTTCCCACCTATCTTTCGTGCCTACCATCTTTATATCAATATTCCATGGTGGCTCTTTTTCTTTAAAAGCATGTATAAAACAGTTTTCTGCAAGCGGTTGTATAAACAATTTTGGCACCGGAATGTTCATCAAATCGTCTGAAACATCAATCTTATAAGAAAAATAATCCTCATATCTTGATTTCATCAATGCAAGATAATTTTTTGTATGAATTATTTCTTCTTTAAGCGGTACGGTAACTTTTTGATATGCTGCAACGTATCTAAGCATATCAGACAGTTCGACGCACATTGTGGAAACACTGTCACATCCTGCCTCACTTCCGGCAGAACTGATTACCGCCAGCATATTGTACAGAAAATGAGGATTCATTTGAGCCTGCAAAGCAAGCGCATATGCCTTTTTCTCTTGAATAATCGAATTATTCATTCTTTCAAGCATTTTTTCAAAACTGTCCTCAAGCTCTTTTATTTCATCAATAGCATCATCGTTGATGTGAGCCATTTTATCATCCGGTGCGTCAATTTTGCAAACGTGATTTGCTAATTGTGAAATCGGTTTTATAACTTCTTTTCCGATAGTTCGGCTTATCAAGAATACAAACACTAACAATATTGCATACAAAGCCACAAAAATCGATAAAATAAATATTATATTTGTCTTTGTATTCGCTACGGGTGTTCGTATCATTATTTCCCAGTTTGCATTATTGACAAATGCCGAAGAATACTCGCTTCTTTCTCTTTCTGTATATACGGTCGGATATATAATTTTTCCGTTTGAACGGTCGCAAATTAAAATCTCGGCATTATCTTCTGTATGCAGCATTTGTTCAAGCCTGTCCACACTTGCTCTAACCTCAATTATACCGCAAACAGTATCGGAATAATCATTTTTTAGACTCTTTTTTAAAGTTATAAATTCTCTTGTACTTTCCGTCCAAGGATTTTCCGATGGTGCGGTTATTATTTTATCGTCATTTTCTTCGATTTGATTTAACTCTATGGCATAATTTATATTTTCCATAGTGCTTTGAAATTTCTTTTTATCAATGAAGTAATTTTGATTTGATACAAAATCACCGTATCCGTTATAGACCGATATATTGAAATTACCGTTTCGATCAGTAATCAATCCGTTAAGGATAGATGAAACGTCGATTCCAAGCAAAACGTTATCATTGAAAAAATTACTTTTATCATTTTTGGTATTGTTAAGGTTATAAAAAATATTTATTATACGAGGTTGACGTTTCACTTGTTGTGCAAGTACGTCTATTTCTTCTATGTATGTGTCGACCTGTCGAGCCATAGTTTCCGCAATTTTTGTCCCTGCATTTTCTGCCTCATAATTAAGTTTTGTCACAACAGAAAAGTACATTACAATCATTGCCGCAGCTAAAATCAAAGCTATAAAAATCAAATATGGTCTGACAACTCTTTCAACAAGTCTTGAATGTTTTTTCCTATCAAACTCCGTTTTTATTACATTTAGTAAAAAAGTACAAATCACAGAAATGTACAATCAATATGTTGTACTATATTAACATATTAATTATACTCTATCGGCATTATATTTGTCAACAAAAAAAATGCCCCTTTATTAAAAGGGGCATTTTTGGGGGGAAATAATACAATTAATCAGTCATTAACTAAAATCAATAAACTTCTTTCCACTCAGCAATGTTTTCTGTATCGAATTTGAATGGGTCACCAAGCATTACTTCTGTACCGCCATCGGCAGCCTCTGTAATCTTCTTTTCACCAAGGTCACCGGCATTAAATGAACCGCCTACATCACCTGTAATTGTGCCTTTTACAAGTGCATCCATTGTGTAGCCTGACAAATAACCTATATCAACAGGATTCCATAGATACATCCAAGGGCAAGTACCGTCTTCGATAAACGGAGCCATTTCTGACGGTAAGCCAAGACCTGTTAGTTTTACATCTGACTGTTTATCTTGCAATACCTTACCTGCAGCAAGCATACCTACTGTTGTCGGAGCAATGATAACTTTAATTGATGAATCTGTCAAAAGTGCTTGTGTTTCTGATGTTGACTTTGTTGGGTCATCGTCACCGTATGCAACTTTTACAAGTGGTGTATTTGCATACTTTTCAGGATTTTCTTCTAATTCTTTTTTCATCCATTCAATCCATAGATTTTGATTTGTAGCCTGTGCAGTAGCTGACAATACAGCAATACCGCCGTTACCGTCTACCATTTCATAAGCCGCTTGAATTAGTCCTCTGCCGATTTTTTCAGGATCAGCTTGTTGAATATGAGTTTGTCTTGAATCTTTATTTACAGCACTGTCAAGTGAAATAACCTTAATACCTGCGTCCATAGCTTCTGTCAATGCAGGTTGCAATGCGTCTGCATCGTTAGCCGCAATAGCAATACCCGCAACGTTTTGTGCTACAAGCTGATTGATAATTTCAATCTGCTTTTCCGGTGTGGCTGCTTCAGGACCTTTGTAAAGAGGTTCTGCTCCGATTTCTTTACAAGCCTTTTCAAAACCGTCATATACTTTCTGCATATAAGGATTTTGTACATCTTTCGCCACAAATGCGTATGTACCGCTTGCCGATGAGCCGTCTGAACTTTGAGATGTTGTGCTTCCGCCACCACCTCCGCAACCTGCCATCATAGTTGCTCCGATTATTGCCGTTAGACCTAATGCCAATAGTTTTCTTGCTTTCATGTTTAAAACCTACCTTTCTTATTTTAAGTTTTTCCTTTATTTTTCCGAAGTCATAAACTTCGATTGATACTTATTTATTTTTTTGATTTGGTTGTCATTGCTTTAAGCTTTTTAAACCAATTCATATTACCGATACTATCTCTGAAACTCGGAATTGCTACCGCAATAATTAGTAGCAAGCCTACAACTATCATAATGATTTGGCTTGATGCATTGATTAGACCAAGACCGTATCTTAGATAACCGATTACCATAATCGCAAGCGTTGCACCAAGTATTCTTCCCTTACCGCCTGAAGTTGATACTCCGCCAAGTACAGCCATTGCTATAATATCAAGTTCATATCCTTTTGCAACGTCGGGACGAACACTTGACATTTTTGATGCAAGATAAATTGCGGCAACTGCCGAAAGTAAACCTGTCATTGTATAAACGATAACTTTAATTTTATCTGTTTTTACACCTGAAAACTTTGCAACGGTTGTTGAATTACCCATTGCATAACATCTTCTGCCGAATTTTGTATAGTGAAGAAGATATGCGAAGAATAAAGCCTCAACTACAACAAATATCAAGGCATACGGGACCATTTCGCCGATTTTGCCGGCTGCGATTTTTGTAAACCAACTCGGGAATCCTCCGACCGAATTGGTTTCCAAAATAATCTGCGCTATTCCTCTGAATATTATCTGAGTTGCAAGTGTTACAATCATACTTGACAATTCAGGGAATTTTACAAGGATAATTCCGTTAATCAAACCGCATACAGTGCCTGTAACAAGTGCAAGACCGATTGCACCGATCATCGGAACTCCCGCATCAAACGCAACACCCATAATTGTTGCTGAAAGAGCCATAATTGACGCAACACTGATGTCGATTTCACCGAGCATTAATACGAATGCCATCGGAAATACTACTATTGCTTTATCCAAGAAGTCACGAGTTGCATTTAAAATTGATTTTGCGTGTGCATAATACGGTGACGCGGATATATTAAATATATTTACCAATATAAGCATTAATACAAGCATCCACTCCCATTGAAAAAGAAATCTCTGCCAAGAAAATCCTCTTTGGGCTGATATTGTTCTTGTACCGTCACTGCTTACAGCCTGTTTTACATACTCTTTAGCCATCAGATATTCCTCCTTCTCAATGCTTTCATTTCAACGTTTCTTTGAATTAACGAGTTTGCTATAATTGAAAGAAGTATAATCAAACCGCGAATTGCCTCTTGCCAGAATGAAGATACATGGATAAGCGGCATTGCATTGTTAAGAATACCAAGTAATACAGCACCCAACAATACGCCTTGTACTCTGCCTGTACCGCCATTAATGCTTACACCGCCAAGTACGCAAGCTGCGATTACATTCATTTCGTATCCGGTACAGGTTTCACCTTGAGCAACTCCGTATTTACATACATAAAGTATACCGCCTAAGCCGGCTACCGCACCTAATATAGTATAAACCATAATTAATGTTCGATCTGTTTTGATACCCGAAACTCTTGCACTTTCTTCACTGTTTCCTACCGCATAAATCTTTCTGCCAGTACGGGTTTTATTTAGGAAGAATGCGGCAATTATATAAACAACTATTGCTACAACTATAAGATTATTTATACCAAGAAACTTTCCTGTCGCGATTGACAGAAACTTTGTACCCATTTCCTGTTGTTTTACCCAACTTCCGTTAGCAACTAAATATGTAAGTCCGCGATATATATTCATCATACCGAGTGTTGCGATAATAGGTAATATTTTCAGTTTAGCAACCAATGTACCGTTTATGAAACCACATACGATACCGACTGCTATCGATACTAAAATTATTACCACTCCGGGAACTGCTTGATTATTTTTAAGTATCGTTCCGCCGACCATTGCACCCAACGCCATTATCGAGCCGATTGAAAGGTCGATACCGCTTGTGATAATTACCATCATCATGCCTACCGCCGTAATTGCAAGAACTGCCGTTTCTGTGAACATATCGGAAATGTTTTCAAGTGTGAAGAAGTTTCCTCCACTTCTTATTTCAATAAATACAGAAAGTGCAATCATTACAATAATTAAGCTGATTTCACGAATATTCGATGAAAAGAATTTTTTTAACTTCATAATTAAATTACACCTCCTACATATTCATTGCGGCCTCAAGAATTTGTTCTTGAGTAACGCCTGTTGCATCTGCAAAAATCTTAGATACTCTGCCCTCTTTCATAACAAGGATTGTATCTGCCATACCCAATACTTCCGGCATTTCCGAAGAAATCATTATTACTCCGAAACCTTGTGCCGCCAATTCTGACATAATTTCATATATCTGTGCTTTTGCACCTACATCGACACCCTTTGTCGGTTCGTCAAGGATAACTACTTTCAAATCGGAATTTAAAACCTTTGCTACGATAACCTTTTGTTGATTACCGCCTGACAAACTTGACGCCTTATCAAATACAGAAAGAGCCTTTGTTTTAACTTTTTCCAAAAGTTCTTTTGAACGTTCACGTTCTGCTTTTCTGTTTATAACAGTGAACTTAGTAAATTTTTCAAGTGTTGATAATGTTACGTTTTGTCCCAATCCCCAATCAAGAATCAGACCTTCTTTTTGTCTGTCCTCAGGCAAATATCCGATACCTGCTTTCATAGCGTCTGACGGATGTTTTATTGAAAGTGTTTTTCCTTCCAAAATGACCTTTCCTTTATCGGGTCTTTCAATACCCATAATACCTTGACATACTTCTGTTCGTCCTGCACCGACAAGTCCTGTCATAGCAAGAATTTCGCCCTTGTGAAGTGAAAAAGAAACATCTTTGTAGTACCCTGTCTTTGATAATCCCTCAACTCTGAAAATTTCTTCTCCTCTTTCAACTTCTTGCTTAGGATAAATTTGAGAAATTTCACGTCCGACCATTTTTGAAATCAATACTTCATTTGAAATTTCATCTACATTCCATGTACCTATGTACTGTGAGTCACGAAATACGGTTACTCTTGTAGCAAGTCTGTACATATCTTCAAAACGATGCGAGATAAATATTATTGAACAGCCTTCATCTCTAAGTTGTTCTGTAATTCTGTATAATTCCTCACATTCTCTTTTTGAAAGAGCCGCCGTAGGCTCGTCCATTATGATTATTTTTGCATTTGTAGAAATGGCTTTTGCAATTTCGACTATCTGTTGTTCCGCAACTGTCAGATTACCCATACTTGAATGTGGGTCAATGTCACTTCCCAATCTCTCCAAAAGCGCTTTTGCATCCTTGTGCATTTGTTTCCAATCAATTGTATGGAACTTTGTCATTTTCTCGTGCCCTATGAAAATGTTTTCCGTTACACTTAAATGTTGATATGCCGTACCGTGCTGATAAATAGCGGCAATACTTAATTTTTGTGCATCTTTAGGATTTTTTATTTCTACTTTTTCGCCGTTAATGAATATTTCACCCTCTTCAGCTTGATGTACTCCGGTGATAACTTTTATGAATGTTGATTTTCCTGCACCGTTTTCACCCATAAGAGCATGTATTTCACCTTGTTTTAACTGAAAGTGAACATTATCAAGAGCCTTTACTCCGGGGAATATTTTCGTTATTCCTTTTAGCTCAAGAATGTATTCAGACATCTCTCTCATTCCTTTCTTTGTTTATTTGTTGACTTTATTTTAACTAAAACCATTAATATCTTCAATGGAAAAAATCGAAAAGAAGATGTAAAATTTTAAAAAGTGTATTATTTTAAATTTTTCTATCGTGTTAGTTGCGTAGATAAGTGCACAAACCGCTTGGGGATACCTGAAATATTTAGGTTTGTTTAAAATGCTGTACCTTGCAATAATGGACGTCACGAAAAATGGATTAGTCGCCGTCGTGATTGGATATGAGCCTCATTCTCGGTTGGAGTTCTTCTTTGCTGATAGAATCCGCTATTGACTTGCCGATTTTTTGATAACGTAAAAGCGGACGGAATTTAATTCCGTCCGCTTAAATAAAATTTTCTATACCATTTTGTATTTACACAAAACTAAAAGAATACTCTTTTAGTTATTGTATACCTCTGCTATTGCTTTACCTGCCGCTATTCCAACTGTATTATATGCGATTTGGTGAAAATGATAATTGTCTTTCATATTTTCCTTAAATTCAAGGAATGAACCTACTGTATAAACATTATCATTCTCACTTGCAAGTTCTGCTTGTGCATCGTGTACTGTGACATATGCCTCATCATGTTTGCCGTCTGTATCATCGTCACCGTTATAGTGACCTGTTTGAACTATGAACATATCTGTAACGCCCACTGTTTTCATATACTCAAACACATTAAGCGTCTGTGACTTATATGACGCTGCCGACTGACTTCCCGAATAAATTTTATCCGCGTCTGCCTCACCTTGACACCAAACCATAAAGATATGATTTACAGTATAACCGTTATCTTCAAGATATGTTTTAGCGGCGGTAAGTCGCGACTGTGCCTCATTCTTTTGTGCCACAGTATTCCAATAGCCTATATTTGTACCGCCTCTTGATGCTTGGGCTCCTACAATCGGAACACCTGTTTGGGCATAATAGCTGTTCATAAGTGATGAAACCATATCCCCACTTCTTCTGTCTACACCGTTACTTCCGTTGTCATTTATAGAATCGTTGTTTTCACTCTTGCCAAAAGGTTCTGATACACCGAATAACATATCTGCATTTGATACACTTCTGAATTCATATCCTGCGCCTATCGGGCATTCTGTCGCGTCAGCGTATTCACCACGTCCTGCCATATTTGATTGCCCCATAAATATAGCCAAGTCAACAGTTTTTGTATTTTCAGTCTTATTGTCTGTTAAATTCTTTGCAAACAACCAATCAAGCAAGCCAGATGTATTCGCTGCTGACTTCAGAATATTATGACCTTCGCTGTAAATTTCTTTATATTCAACATTCGTCGCACCGTTCTCGACAAGTGCTTTATATATTGCCTTTGATGAAACATTAATTTCCGTATTGTCCTCGCTGCCCGCAAAAATCATTACACCTGTATTATTTTTTGCTATTGCCTGTGCTGACGTTATATCGCCTTTTCCTGCTATTGCAATTATTCCTGCATACTTATCGGGATTATCAGAGACAACCTTATAACAGCCCTCTGTACCCTCTGAATAACCAGCAATATATATTTTCTCACTGTTTACACTATACTGATTTTGAATATCATTTACAACTCCGTCAATCATATCCGACAAATCAGTCCAACTGTTATCCGCACTGCATTGCGGTGCAACAAGAATACAAGGATTTGTGCTTTCCTGTTCTATAACCTTATCAAATAAATCTTGTGCGTTATACAACTGCTTTTCATTATCGTTGCCCTTTCTTGTTTCGCCGTGCAAGAACATTACTACCGGATACGATACTGAACTGTCATAATTTTTAGGAAGATAATATCTGTATTTCATTGTACTTCCGTCTTTTGTATATGTTCCGCTTTTAAACTTAGGAAACGCAGTTTCGTCTGTATCCGATGAATCGGTTTCATATTCTCTTACTACAAGATTGTCAAGATATATACTTCTGTCAGCTTTCTTTGAACGCTCCGACTTAAACGATATATCCGAAATCAATCCTGTTTCTGCTCCTGTGAGCTTGCCGGTAAATGATTTCGAGCCTATGTTTACAGTAACTGTATTAGTTGCAAAATTAATCTCATTTGACACTTGCGTTACTGGTGCTGACATACCGTCACCATTTACTTTTGATACCGCTGATGCAACATCACTGTCAACAGCAATTTCTTCGCTGCCGATAACCATACTTCCTGTACCGTTATATACGTTAAATGAGCAATTTACAAGATTTGTACCCTCACTGTCATTAATCGTGTATGTAAACGTCTGTCCGCCCAGTGCACCGACATACAAATCAAAATTAACATTCGCCTTATTACCTATTGCAGGGTTTAATTTCAATGACAAAGTACCCGGTGCAGTTACATTTGCATTAAATTTAATATTCTGATTCGTTTCGTTCCAAGCCGCAGAGCCTGACACAACCGGTACATTTTCACCCTCTGTCGCCGTTGTATTTTCTGTGAAGTCCCACTTCTTTTCGATTGTCGGTAAAGATTCTGTATTGGCTTTTATAAACTTTTCAGCCTCTGCAACGGAATAAACTCTTGTCACTCCGCTTTCTTCACCTCTGATAACCTTACTGTCACTGTCGGCAGAAAGACTCGACAAATCTTTATATGTATATGAATAATCGGTTGTTTCATATCCCATACTCTTTAATTCTGCCGCAATAAATGATGACGCAAGCAAAGCGGAATGTTGTGTCAAGTGTAGGTTATCGCCTACCTGATAATTATTAACCGCCCAATTTGTATCGTTTGTATCTGTTTTGGCTTGATTTACATATAATTGAGTGTATTTATTAAGGTCTATGCACTCCACACCGATACTCTCGGCAAATTCAATTATAGCATTAATCTTTGTTGAAGTGCTGTATGTGAAATATGTTTTGTGCTGATATTTACTGTTGTAAACAGGGCTTACAAGAACAGGTACTGCGCCTTTTTCTTTCGCCATAGCCGCCATTTCACTCATATACTGTTTCATTTCATCAATAGTAATCTTATTTGATGAACTTATCGAATCATTAATACCGAAGTCAATAATCAAAACATCATCTTTTTGAATTAACTTTTTAACCGATTCAAAACATTCGTTATACCAAGTCTTAACCGTAGCACTCGGCTGACCGAAGTTTGCAACCGCATATTTTGTCGGTGATAAGAATTTTTCAAGCTGCATACCGAAGCCTGTCATCATAACTTTATTGTTATCCAAGTCGTCACCGTCTGCATTTTGTGGATAGTAATTTGCAGATTCACTGTCACCCGCTATCCAAACAACTTGCTTTTTATACTTTTTGGGTACTCTGACAACTTCAATCGACGCAACTCTCTCATTTCCGCACGAAGTATTACCGATTGCAAGATTTATCTGACCGCCTGTAACTTCCATTCTCGGTGCATACATTACACCGTATCCTGACGGACGGTTTTGTGAACCCGATGATGTAGTATTATTTATAATCTGAACACCGTTATTATAAACATCTGCTCTCGCTCCGCCATTTCTGTATACAGTAATGTCATAAAAACCGTCAGGTACATCTATTTTTATAGTATTGTCACCTGTCGGCAAGCAACCGTTTTCGTTAATATAATAATCACCGTTTCCAAGTCCATAACCTTTTTCTTCTGTATAAGAATTTGCATTGACTTTTACATATCCGTTTATATATTCATCTTTTGATGAAGAAGTATTGGTAAATTCAAATTTATACTCCGGCACTACCGTCACTTCTGATTTTGACGTATTATGAACTTTGCCGTTTTCTGCCTTGACGCTTTTGTATGTTCCGTCACCGTTATAAACCCTGTATGTATTGCTATCATATGAAGTAAGCTCTGATACGTCTATATATTCGTCTGATGATGTTATTTCTTCTGATGAATCATCTCCGTCTGATAAATCTTCTATATCGCTTACTTTTATCGAATGTGTTTTTCCGATTGGGTTCATCTTATCCAAACTGTCCCAATTCATCACTTTTACTGCATATCCGTCTTTTGTTGCAGGCATTTTAAGTGTCAAAGTTTTTTCGGCTGTATTGTCTGTTTCAGTGACAACCTGCTTTAAAAGTCCGTCTTTATCGTATAGCGCACAGATTGCAACGCCCTCAAAACCTTTATCAATATCAACTAAAATTGAACCGTTCTTTATTGATGTACCTGTAATTTTTAACCTTTCCGTTTCAGGCTTTTCAAGATTTATAACTTGAGGTATATCGTCTTGTTTTTCGCCTGTCACAAGTTGTGCCACACGAGTTGTTATTTGAGGTAAGATATAGTTTGAGAAATCTGTATAATAATGATTATAGTCCTTCCACATACTCATAAGTGCCGTGGCTCTTTCCTGTGCTTTTGCTCTTGCCTCAATTTCGGTTTTTCCGCTTTGAATTGCAGTATTATATACTGTTCGCACATCATTTGTCATAACGTTATCTGCGATTTTTCCAATATCGACAAAGCCTATAATATTTGTACCGTTTGCTCTTTCGTTATATACTTCTCTGATTGCGGTATCGTAACTGTTTGTTCTCATACCTTTGAACAATACATTATCTGCGTCATAAACTTTGTCTTGAGTTGAGCCGTAATTTCCAGTCGGTGTGTAACTGCCCAAGATTACATTTGCACCCATTGCTTCAATAGCGTCTATATAAATGTTATTATACTCTTTAAATTCATCTTTTGTTGAAGATGTATCATTTGTTCCCATACCGCTTATCGAAACAACGTCACCCGGTTTAATACCGCATAGGACATTGTTAAGTAAACCTTCTGTGTAATATGAACGGTGCTGACGTCCTGCTTGACCACTGTTATAAAATGCACTTATAACATTTGACAATTTCGGATAATCAGACAATGTATTATTAAGCGTATAAGCCCAACTACCGTTTTGCTGTACCGTAGAATCGCCTATTGTCCACCATGCCGGTTTACTGTTTGCTGCGCGTTCCACTTTTTCAACTGTCAATGATGATAGCTTACCGTCACCCGAGAATGTAATATCCAGCACACCGTCACCGAATACCGCCGTCTTATATGTATCACTTTCTAATGTCTTTTTAGTTCTTTCAAAGCCTGTAAGTGACGAATTTACTCTTTCACACTTGATTGTGCCCTCATAAACTGCCGTAATTTCATATACTTCTCCTGCTGTCAAGTTAAGTTTAAAACCAAAATTCTGACCGCTCATATAGCTTTCACCGTCTGCACAACTTCCGTCTATACCAAAGCCACGACTTTCATTATATTCGGTTGAAGAAGTTACTGATGTATAACCGTCTTTTGCACTTGTTGTGAAATTGAATTTTAGATTATATACGTTTACCTTAACCGATTTTTCAAGCGTTTTACCGTTTGAATCGGTTGATGTTGCTCTAACATAGATGTCTGTCGGCTTTGCAGATGATGATACTGTTAATGTACCGTCACTTGCGATTTTTATATCACTACCTGTATATTCTGTTGTGTTATCTGAATTATATAGTTTGTATGTTACAGTCTTGTCTGTCAATACTTCCGCATTTCCGTTTTTAACGACTGCCTCATATTTGTTACTGCTCGGAATTTGTACTCCGACAGGTGATTTTACAAATGCAATACTGTCATTTGTACCGATTAGTTTTACTGTCTTTGTTACAGACTTTCCGCCTAATGTCACTTTAACAGGTACGTCGCCGGCAGACGCCGTTGAACTTACAACAAGGTTTGCCGAATGTGAATCGTTGCTATCCGTTTCAACAGAAACACCCTCTGCAAATTCATCGTCAATCTTCCATTCGGCTGTACCGAATGCAGTATTACCGTCTGTCATATTTGCAGATATTGTCATAGGTACTTTTACACTGTCGCTTACAGGAATATTAACCGTATCCTGCCCGTTTATTTTAAATGAATCTGTGTCAACCTGTGCCGATTGAATTTTAACGTTATTTATATCTATAGAACTCGATTTATCTTTTGATAATGTAATTCTATAGTACTTGCCTGTTGTGTAATTTGCGTTGAAATTTGTCAATTCAGATTGCATCAACGGAGTTTTGCCGTTATAATCGCCGTTTGAATCCAAGTTATATATCTTTGCTATACATTTCTTTACTGTCGGATCGGCTGTTACAACTATGTGATACCACTTATTCTTTTCACCTGCTCCGATTTCTGTACCGTTCAAGCTGAATTTTGAATTTGTGAAAGACAATTCAAAGCCAACTGATGTGCTTTCTGTCACGTTTCCGCCTATATAACCGACAGTTCCGTCTATGCCGAAACGCACATCTTGTTCAAAATTAGTTTGTGATGTAATCTGCCCTACATTATTTTTAATATATGATGAGTTTCCTGTAAGTTCACGAGACAGACTCAAATATTTACCGCCGTTATCTGATTTCAAAACAACATTACTCTTATCAGAGCCGTCTGTTGACCAACCGCCTGTTAAAATATCGTTTTGCGATGTTGTATATCCGATTAAACCGCTTTCGTAACTGTTATAATCTGCGGTATAACCGGCTTTTGGCAAGTATACATCGGAATTAGCCTCTGTATCAGCTAACAGTACCAACGGACGTGATACCTTGATTGTTTTGCCGTTATATGTAACTGTGGCAGTTACCATGCCGTAATAGTTAGCCGATGTATTCTTTAGTTTAAAATTGACTGAACTTTGATTTGCACTGTTTACCGTTACACTTCCGTAACTGTCACAATACACCTGTGTTCCCGGGAATGTTCCGCTTTCACCTGTCGGCTTGCCGCCAAGTGTTCTGAAACCGTCAAACTGCCAATCAATTTTATAATCTTTTACCCTTGAATCAGGGTTTGTTACTATGCTTGTTCCTCTTTCACCGACAATCTTCAATGAAATTTCATTGTCAGCATATGTATCGGAATCAGGTCCCATAACAAGCATATTGTCTGACGGGAATGAATTAAATTCTACCGTTGCGATATTTTCAATATAATCTTGTGATATTTGTGCTGTGATTGTTGTATCTTTTGTAATTTGATATTTGTTTAAATCGTCAGAGCTTAATAGTTGACCGTCAACACTCCACCCCTCAAAATACTTGCCGTATGCCGACATATCCGGTATGTTTACAACACTTTCACCGTCACAGACATACTGTGAAAATTCATCAATGCTGTTATTTATTTTTACTGTATGGAATACTTCGCCAAAATCCGAATCAAGTGCTTTTGAAATTTTGATATTGTCAATGCAAGTATCAACTCCGCTTGACGGTGCCAAAAGTGCAAGACAGCTAAATGATGTTATATCCTCCGACATATTTGTTCTTCCGTGATAATATACCGTATTTCCGTCAAGTGACGTTATGTATGCCGTAGCCGTTTTATTTGTAAAATCACCTATCACTTTTACATGAATCCAATCATCAGGTACTTCTTTTGTCAAAACAGTCGGCTGAGCATATCTGTCAAGCGAAAGTCCGCTGTCCGATACACTGTTATTTATAACAAATTGATTTAAGCCTGCCGGTCTGTTCATTTTAAATGCATATTTTGCATTACTGTAACAACCGTGATTCATATATAGTGAACCTGTTTTTTCAAGAACTTCAAAATTAGAAACATTCGTTTTATAATTTGTTGTCTTTATATCTGCCTCAAGGACAAAATTATCCTTAATTTCAGTTATACCTTTGTATGTTGAACGTGCAGTACCGCTTTTACCTGAAGTAACCGCAAGATATTTGTTTATTGTTTGATTGCTGTCACTTTTTAATTCAGCTGTTCCGGCAGGTGATTTCCAACCGTCAACGCTCGCACTGTTACCCGACGCTTTATCTCCGACCGTACAGTTTTCAAAATCCTCCTCATATAAGACTTCTCTCTCAACATCTGCTTTAGATGTTGACTGTGGATTTGATGTTTGTATCGGATTTTCTGTTGGTGCTACAGTCTCTTTGGGAGTTTCAGTTGGTGTGAATGTAATATTTTGCAGATATGAAGTTCCTTTTCTGTAACCCAAATACATTGTTTCTCCTGCTTTCATATCATAAGTACCTTTATCCGAATAACCTTTATAAGTGCTGTCAATATAAACACCTAACGCACTGCCGGTAAATATTGCACTACCGTCTGACGGCGCAGTAAATGATACATAGCTTCCATTACTGTATGACGAGCTGGCATTTGTAGCCTTACTGCTCTTTAAGTAAACCTTTCCGTCTGCCGATACATATGTTCCTGCATACGTTAAAAACGCTTTTGTATAATCGTCAATATCGTATATATCATCAGCAGTTCCGTATGTTGTGTCTGCATTATCTTTGACAAGTGATTTAAAATCACACGAATATGTATTATCATTTTCTGCAAATGACGTTACAGAAAATGCAGAAAACATTGATATACACATTGCCAATGTTGTAATTAGACTTATAACTTTTTTGCACTTCATAGTTATACTCCTTTCGCACAATTACTTTTTTATTAATTAAATTATACAATTTTATAAAGAAGTTTTGAATTGCAAATTATAGAGAAAAGTTTGCAAATAGTGACATTATAAAAAATACCGATTGAAAATTTCAATCGGTATAAATTTACTTGTTGGTTTTAGGCGGACGCTCTCCGAAGAATTGATATAGATTGCACTTAATCATACCGTTATACAATTTACGTTTTTTATTTGCTTTTTTGCCGAACAGCGATTCAAAGTTTTCGTTTGACGCGATAATATAATACGACCACTTATCAAGTGCATTAAAGCTTTTGCCTATTTCCTTATACAACTTTTCACATTCTTTAATTTCGCCTATTCTTTCACCGTAAGGCGGATTACAAATAATTGTACCGTACGGCATATCGAAGTGAATTTTTCGTGCGTCACCTTTTTCCGCTTTAACAAAGTCACCCACACCTGCAATTCGGGCATTTTCATTTGTCAATTCAACATATTCATTTTCTATATCATACGCATAAATTTCAAGCGGCACATTTCTTTCCAGGCTTTTTGCTTCTTCAACGGACTTATCCCACAACTCATCATCTATCCACGCAAAATTCTGTGCCGCAAATTCTCGGTTTATTCCCGGAGCAATGTTTCTTTTTATCATTGCGGCTTCAATAGGAATTGTACCGCTGCCGCAAAACGGATCACATAGCGGATATTCAAATTTCCAATGGCTCAGTTCAACCATTGCGGCGGCAAGTGTTTCTTTTAGCGGTGCAACATTTGAATGTTGTCTGTAACCGCGTTTGTGAAGACCCTCGCCGGACGTATCTATCATAAGTGTAACTTTATCTTTAAAAATTGAAAACTGTATTTGATAATTTGTACCGTCCTCCGGCAGCCATTCTATGCCGTATTTATTTGAAAGACTTTCAGCAGTTGCTTTCTTTATAATTGCCTGACAATCCCTTACGCTTGCAAGAGTTGACTTTAAGGAATATCCTTTCACAGGAAAAGCGTCATTTTTGCCAATCCATTTACTCCAATCAACAGCTTTTGTCTTTTCAAACAATTCGTCAAACGTGACCGCAGTAAATTCGGCAGTTTTTATAAGCACTCTCTCTCCTGTTCTTATCCACATATTTGCTCTGCAAACAGCCTCATTATCACCCATAAACGTAACTCTGCCGTCCTCAACTGAAGTTGTTTCATAGCCAAGACGACGTACTTCTCTTGCGACAAGCGATTCAAGTCCGAACAATGTTGTTATTATAATTTCAAATTTCTCCATTTGTAAACCTACTTTTTCTTCTTATTGTATTTCTTAAAACTCTTTTTCCTTTTTGACTTCTTACCGTGTTTTTCCGATTTATGAATTTCTATCGGTTTTGCGAACTTTTTAAGTAACTTACGGTCCGCGTCTTTAGCTAAAACAAAGTCAATCTGTCTTGAAAGAATATCAGTTCTCGCAACAACTATATTTACCACATCACCGGTAGTATACGACTTCTGTTTTCTTCTGCCGGTAAGCGTATTTACCTTTTCGTCATACTCATAATAATCATCGGTCATATTTTCAACTCTTATTAAACCCTCAACCGAATTTTCAAGTTCTACAAACATACCGAAATTAGTCACATTTGCAACCACACCCTCAAAAGTTTGTCCGATAAATGATGACATATAAGCCGTTTTCATCAAATCGTCAACGTCACGTTCGGCCGTTTCCGCATTTACTTCACAATCGCTTGAATGTTTGCTTGCCGCCGAAACGTAGCCTGCAAGATATGAAATTCTGTTCCCCGTAACCTTGCCATCAAGAAAATCTTTTAATATTCTGTGTATCGCCAAATCGGGATAACGTCTTATCGGCGAAGTAAAATGACAGTAATATTTTGCCGCAAGTCCGAAATGACCGAGATTTTCTTCACTGTACTTTGCTTTCATAAGCGAATGCAGCATTGTTGACGCAACAATACGCTCCTGCGGTGTATCTTTTACTGTATCGAGTATTTGTTGCAGAGCCTTTGGATGAATAGGTGTATCTCTGTCAATCTTACCCTTAAACGACAATCCGAAATGAAGTATAAATTCATTAAAAGTCATTATCTTTTCAAGTGTCGGTGCCTCATGGTTTCTGTATACAAACGGTATTTCAGACCAAAAAGCATATTCGGCGATTGTTTCATTTGCAGAAAGCATAAATTCTTCTATCATTTTGTTTGAAGTACCGCGTACTTCTTTTTCTATTTCAATCGGCTCTCCGTTTTCATTCACAACTATATGACTTTCAGGAAAATCGAACTGTATCGCACCTCTTAAAGTACGTTTATTCTTTAATATTTGTGCCAAGTCCTCCATTAGTTTCAATGTCGGCAAAATATGCTTGTATCTCTCACAAAGTTCTTCGTCACTGTCTTCAAGCATTTTATTTACATTATTATATGTCATTCGTTCTTTTGAGCAAATAACCGATTTACAAAGCTTGTGGCTCACAACATTTCCGTCACCCGTAATTTCCATAAATACAGACAAAGTCAATCTGTCCACTTGCGGATTAAGACTGCAGATGCCGTTTGAAAGACTTGTCGGCAGCATAGGAATAACTCTGTCTGCCAAATACACGCTTGTACCACGCTTGTATGCCTCATTTTCAAGTGCTGTACCCTCTTTTACATATTCCGAAACATCGGCTATATGCACACCGAGATAATAGTTCCCATTGTCCTTTAACGTAAGAGATACGGCATCATCAAAATCTCTGGCGTCATCACCGTCAATGGTGAAAATAATCATATCTCTTAAATCTTCTCTGCCTGCAAATTGGCTTTCCGTCACTGTTTGAGGGATTTTATCAGCCTCGTTTAATGTTTCTTTATCAAATTCCTGCTTAATATCATTTCCTAATATAATACCCTCAATGCAGCTTTTAAGCGAATCCTGTTGTCCGAGAACACTTATAACTTCACCGAAAATCTTTTTCTTGTCACTGTATCTTGTAACCTGTACGGCAACTCTGTCACCCATTTGAGCCGTCATTGCGTCCGATTGAGCTATAATAATTTTTGAATATATTTTTCTGTTATCGGGACGCACATAAAAATATCGTTCTTTTTCCTTATATATAACACCGACAATAACCTTGTTTCCGCGTTCAAGCACCTTGGTTATATGACCTTGTCGGTGACCTTTTGCATTATCGTTATCGTCAATATGAACGATAACTCTGTCGCCGTTTATAGCGTCACCCATATCGTCACCGGAAATAAATATGTCACTTTCGTTTTCGTCGTCACATATTACAAAACCGAAAAATCCTTTCGCATTACAGACAAGTTTACCTACTACCGTTGAGCTTTCTCCCTCAACGCTCATATATCTGCCTTTTTTAGTCATATATATTTTACCCTCAATACAAAGTTCGGTTAATATATCGCGAAGTTCTTCCTCATCTTCCGCCGGTACGTCAAGTACAGTCATCAATTCGGCAAATTTAAGCGGAATATATTCTTTTGAACACATATATGAAAGTATCTTTTCTTTTCTGTCCATTTTTCTCTCCTATTTTTGTCAATTTAATTCCAAACAATTCTTTACTTATAATCATTCTATAACAAATATGTAATATACGCAAGTATTTTATACCTATGATTAATCTGATTGTAACCTTTTTGTTACATTATAGTAATATAATTTTTATTGACGAAAAGGTTGTATAGCGATATAATAACTTTATGCTATTTTATAATGGGTTTTAATGAGCAAATAGAACCCAACAAAGAAAGGAATGGATACGCAAATGAAAAAGAAGAGCATTATCACTCTTTGTTTCGTTGTTGTATGTGCCATTTTGCTTAACTATGTAGCCTTTATAGGTTTTAACATAGCTGGTTTTTCATATGGCGGTATGTTCGGCGAAACAGGTATCAAAAAAGGCATCGACTTAGCCGGAGGTTCAGTTATAACTTTCCAAGCTGATTCAGACGCTCCGACCGACGACCAAATGCAGGTTGTCGAATCAATTTTCCAAACTCGTATGACTAATGCGGGATATACAGAAGCACGTATATCTCAAGGCGAAGGCGGAAAAATTACTGTTGAAATACCTTCAGTATTTGAAACAGACCAAGCTGCAAGCCTACTTGGCGATACAGCAAAACTTACATTTAACGATGCTGACGGCAACGTAATTCTTGACGGTGCTACAGACATCAAGAACGCTTCTTACCAATACGGTAAGACTTCACAGACAGGTTCGGCTCAATCTTACGTTCAGGTTGAATTTAATGCTGAAGCAAAGCAAAAGTTTGCCGACGCAACTAAGGCTGCTGCCGCAAGATCAAGTGAAGGCAAAAACTACATTTCAATTCAAATGGACGGAAAGGATATTTCTTCTCCGAGAGTTTCAGAAGAAATCAATTCTGACTCATGTATAATTTCAGGTGATTTCACTCCTGAAACCGCACAAGACCTTGCTAACAAGATTAAGTCAGGTCAACTTCCGTTTGATATGAAAGTTATCTCTCAAGAAACAGTAGGTGCCGAACTTGGTGCAAATGCACTTCCTACAAGCCTTTTGGCTGCTGCAATCGGTATCATTCTTATAATGATCTTTATGGTTATTATGTACAGAATTCCTGGTCTTATCGCAGATATTTCATTGTTAATATATGTCGGACTTATCGGTTTGGCAATGGGTATATTCCATGTTAACCTAAGTCTTTCAGGTATTGCCGGTATCGTTCTTTCAATCGGTATGGCGGTCGATGCTGACTGTATCATATTTGAAAGAATGAAGGAAGAATTAAAAGTTGGTAAAACTATCAGAGCATCTGTTTCGGCAGGTTTTGATAAGGCATTCTCAGCAATCCTTGACTCTAACATTACAACAATCATTTCTTGTGTAGTTCTTTACATCTCAGGTATCGGTGCCGTTACAGGTTTTGCTACTACACTTGGAATCGGCGTTATTTTGAGTATGTTTACTGCTATCGTTATCACAAAGTTCCTTCTAAAGCAACTTGTAGGTATCGGTATCGAAAACAGAAGTCTATTCTATAACGCAAAAGCAAAAAAAGGAGGTGCGGAAGAATAATGAAAGATTTGACTAAAAACAGATGGAAATTCGTGCTTATCCCCGCACTAATTGTTATTGCCGGTATTGTTCTATATATCGTACACGGCGGATTTAACTTCGACGTTGAATTTATGGGCGGTATCAGAATGCAAGTTAATATGCACACTGATTTCGACAATAAAGAAGTCGCTGACTTAATCCAAGAAAAAACTGTTGATACTGTATCAGCAAAAGTTCAAACAGGTGACAATCCTCAGGTTGCAGTAATCAAAACTCCTCCTGTTGACGAAACTGTTAAGACTGAAATTTTCAATGCACTAAAAGATAAGTATAATCTTTCAGATGATGATTTACTTTCAGTATCATCTGCATCAGCAAGTTTCGGTAACGAAATTCAAAGAAAAGCTTTGCTTTACACATTGCTTGCTATAATCTGTATCTTGATTTACATTGCAATTCGTTTCGAGTGGAGAAGTGCTATTATGGCTGTTATAGCTCTTGCAATCAACGTACTTATCATGGCTGCGATTTATGCTATAACAAACATTCCGCTTAATACAAACTTCATTGCGGCAATGCTTACTGTTGTAGGTTATTCTATCAATAATACAATCGTTATCTTTGACAGAATTCGAGAAAACACAAAGTCACGTAAGAAGAATGAAACTATTTCAGAAATGGTTAACAGAAGTGTTTTTGAAACAATGGGTCGTACAATCAACTCAACAATAACAACACTAATTACAATCGTTCTTATTTACATTCTTGGTGTATCTGCAATCAAGGAATTTGCTCTTCCTCTAATCGTAGGTATCCTTGCAGGTGCATACACATCAATCTTTATTGCCAGCACATTCTGGGCTTCATGGAAAGAATCAGATATGAAAGCTAAAGCAGCTGCTGCTCAAGAAAGAAAAGCAGCAAAGAAAAATAAGTAATTGATGTTACAAAAATAACCGTTCGATATGAACGGTTATTTTTTTGCCTTATTTTAAAAATATTATTTGTTTTTTTTAATTTTTATTATGTTTCTTTAAACAACTTTTTCCTCACTATTGCATATGCAATTAACACCGCAATACCTGTTATAATCCACGAAACAGGATACACATTCATCAGCATTTCAAAACTTCTGAACTTATTGAATACGGTGTATATCCATATTAATCTAAACACACACGACCCCAATACAGTAAGCACCGCCGGAGTCATTGAATATCCCAATCCCCTCAATGCCGCACCGCCTATTTCATACGAGCTTGCCAAACATTCAAACAACAATACGTGGACCATTCTTATTGACGCATATTCAAGAACGGCTTTATCAGTAGTATAAATTTCTGCGAAGAAGTCACGCCACACAACAAATATAGCACTCATCAAACCGCATATAACCACACTTGAAATCATACTGTATACGAATATCTTTTTACAACGTTTAAAATTTCTTGCACCGTAATTTTGACTTGTAAATGTTACTGCCGCTTGTACAAATGCACTAATCGTAAAATATGTAAAATATTCGAAATTCAATCCGGTGGCAGAGCCGGCAACTGCGTCAGAGCCGAAACTGTTTATAGCAGTCTGTATACAGACATTTGAAATAGAGAACACCACTCCTTGCAATCCCGCCGGTACACCTATTTTGATAACTTTTATCAATTCGCTTTTCTTTATTTTTAATTTATTAAGCCTTAATCTGATTGTTTCTTCTTCATTCATCAGAAAATATATTATAAGAACCGCACTCACTCCGTCAGCTATTACCGTTGCAATCGCCACTCCCGCTACGCTTAATTTGAATACTATTACAAACAACAAATTAAGACAGGCATTTATTACTCCAGATATAATCAGACAATACAAAGGTCTTTTTGTATCACCTTTACTTCTTAAAACAGCTGCTCCAAAATTATATATCATCAAAAACGGCATTCCCAAAAAGTAAATGTGCAAATACAATACCGCTAAATCTATTACATTTTCGGGTGTTCCCATAATTTCAAGAATAGGTCTTGCAATCATCAATCCTAACACAAGCAGAAATACACCGCTTATAAGCGAAACTATCATTACAGTATGAACTGCATCTTGAATTTTTTCTGTTTTTCCCTGCCCTATATAATTTGCTATGACAACATTCGCACCGACTGAAATTCCCACAAACAGATTTATCAACAAGCTTATAACCGAACTGTTACTTCCAACCGCCGCCAGAGCCTCACTGCTCGCAAACCTTCCGACAACCGCCACATCAACCGAATTAAACAGTTGCTGCAATATACTGCTTATCGCCAACGGAAGTGCAAATAATAAAATTTTATCAAAAATACTTCCATTCAGCATATCCATCTGATTTGATATGCCTTTACTCTTTTTCATTATATACATTCCTCCAAATATTTTAACTACTACTATTATAGCACATATGTATAAAATTAGAAAGTTAGTCTTGCACAAAAATAGCAGAAGAATTTAATCTTCTGCTATTTATATTAACGTAAATATTATTGTGCGTTGTATGTAGTCATAATATATCCGGCACTTGAAACAAGTTTTCTCAAAAATAATTCAGATAAATTATTTTTCATATGTACCGTTGCTAAATTTTGGCTTAAATCAACTTCTGCCCATACGCCGTCCTCACTGTTAAGTGTATTTTCGACTCTCGCTTTGCAGTGATTGCAAGTCATTCCGTCTATGCCTATCTGAACACAGTACGGATAATGTGACACATCTTTATCCTCAACCTTAATTTTCTTAACGTGTTCGGTTTCGCCGCCGCAACACCCCGAAGTCAGTTTTTTAGCATAACTTCTAATAGCTATAACTGCTATAACTATCAATACTGCTACTATAATCGCTGTACTCATAATATATCTCTCCTTTGCTTTAAATCGCAATTAAGGTTAGTATCCTCTAACCTTAATCAGTTTAGCACAACTAACCGATTTTGTCAATATTTCTTGATTTTTTTCAAAAAAGAAATCAAGCTTAGTTTTTAAGCTTGATTTCCGAATTGCATTTCTATTCTATATTTTTAACCAATCTCACATTGTCCATCTGTACCCATTCATTTGCGTGAGCGTCCGAATATAGTCCTACTGTACATTTTCCGTCTGTCACTTTTATATCTGTTGCAACAACAATTTCTTTCCAATCATCAATATTTGTTTTAACGGAATATGTTTTCTTTTCGTCACCGCTTTGTGCGTATACATTACATACATTTTGTCCGCCACTGCTTTTTACCCACGCAGTCATTGTATATGTTCCGTTAGGTAAATCAGTTATTTCTTGATACAAATCTGAAATATAATCTTCCGGTGCAGTTTCCTGTATTACAAAATTACCGATGTCAACCTTTCCGCGTGCATTGGATACAGAATAATTGCCGACATTGTCACGCACTTTCCAACCTGTTGGTGTTGCTGTTATTTTTCTGTCCGCCTCAAATTCGGGATTGGAAATATAGTTATTACCCTCTCCGACTTCCCAAGTACCTTTTTCAGCGTCCAACTTCCATTGATGAAGATTGTTAAAGTACGGTTTGCCTTCTTTATCAAATGATAGCGGTACCCATTGATTATATCCGATTCCGTTACCTGCAAAATCGCCCCATCTGTCACCGCAATAAATAATCAAATCGTTTTCACTTCCGTGAATCGTTGTATAGAAGCCTGCTTGCGAATTGTGAGCAAAACTATCTCGTGTGTTATTCATTATATATGGAAGTCCCGTATCTTTATTGTAATCGCCCAAAATGCTGTCAGACTGCATTACATACACTCTTGACGAATTCCAGCCGTATAAATCAGAGCCTGTATAATAGTAATTGCCGTTATATTTAAACATACAATTACCCTCTATACCTGTTTTGTCTTTCTTATCCACTTCGCCGTTTTCATCTATGTAACTGCCGTCTTCATCATAGAAAAGCATTTTGATATTTTCTTCGTCTATATCCAAAAAGTCTGATTCTCTGAGCGGAATTACATATTGATAAGCACGTCCGTTTGCACTTGAGCATATTATATATGCTTTGCCGTCATCATCTTGGAACAAAGTTTGGTCACCTGTAACATCATTTTGAATTGGCAACGTTTTTTGAATATGGTCAATCTTAAATGGTCCTTCAGGCTTATCACTTACCGCATAAACCATACCCGGTGCATATTGAGAAATTAACACATATTTTTTCGTGTTTTCATTATAAACAACACCCATTCTGCCAACCCAACCGTTCGGTTCACCGGTAAGAGGATAACCCTCAAACTTCCAATTCACCAAATCGTCCGACGAATAACAAGTAAATGTTTCGTAAGCGGCATTTCCCGCTTTGCCGTTTTCGGGATTTTTAGCATATATATCCGCTTCTTTATATTTTACACCATACCAATAATATTTGTCACCAAACTTTTGAATACAACCGCCCTGTGAATATATATAATTGCCGTCAGTGTCTTTAAAAAATGTATCGTTTGTGATAGTGTTGTCAGATGTATTGACATTAACCGCACATTTTACGGTTTGCTTACCGTCAGAAGTTGAAACCGTAATTGTAGTTTTACCCTTGTCTTTCGCCGTAACAACTCCGTCTGTCACGCTTGCAATATTTTCGTTGTCAGATTTCCAAACCAAGTCGGAATTTTCAATATTTGCCGATAACGGATAAACCGAATCTATCTCGGTTAACTCTATACTTGTTTTATTCAATGACAGTCGCTCGAATTTTTTGTCGGTCACTGTGACTTTACATTCGTCCGTAAGTATTCCGTCCTCTGATGATACGGTAATTGTAGCATTGCCGTTTGAGACAGCTGTTAAAATACCGTTTTCGCTTACTTTTACTATCGATTCGTCAGAACTTTTCCATGCAACCTTGTTGTCATACGCAAATTCCGGCATAATAACGGCGTCCAATATTTTATTTTCATCACCGACATTCATTGTCACATTATGCTCCGATAATGTCAGACTTTTTGCTTTACCGATTGACGTATCTTCATTTTTACTGCTGTCCTCGTTATATTCAATTTCTTGTGTCTTTGAACGCAAATTATCGTCTTCGAGCAAATATGACTTCACTATATATTTGCCGTAACCGCTCACATTTTCAAAAGTTCCCGATGTTGAATTGTTTTTAAAACCGATAAGTTTGTTATTCTCGTCATACAGTGCCACGCCAAATAGCTTACCGCCTTTATAATCGGCTGAATAACTTATTGCACCGTCACCGTCAACGCCTGTCATAAGACGTGATATGTACCCATCGGCTTCTTTCAATACAACATCATCAACATAAACGTCCGCTTTATCCCACAAATTAAAATATGCCAAATAATCTTGAGTATTGTTACATTCAAATTCGATTGTATGCTTTGTCCAATCAGTATTTACCGATATTTCTTTCGTTTTTACTGGATAACTTCCCGGCCAATCCTGTGAACCGTCAAAGAAACCTACATTTACAGTACAATCCTCTTTGGCTTTTATATAAAATTCAAGTGTGTATGTCACATTTCTTTTCAGTTCAACTCTCTGTGCAACAACAGCACTGTTGAAATGAAGTGCCTTTTCACCGCTGTGCACTTCGTCTGTTGTACAATCGGCAGAGTTTTCATTTTCATAAACCCAACCGTCCCTACCTGAAAAACGCCAACCGTTTGTTCCGAGTAATTCAGTTTCAAAGCTATCATTTTTTATAAGATTTTCCGCCGCATATGCCGAAGTCGTGCATAACGCGGTTATCAGTAATGCAGTAACGATTTTTACTTTATTTTTCATTTAACAATCTCCTTTTGTATTCATTGTTAAAATTTTATCACATTTCTTTGAATTTTTAAAGAGTTTTTTTCAAAAAAACGGATATAATTAAATATCCATTCTTTAAATATCAGTTTTTTATAACAATTATTCAGTGAATATATATGTTTCTCCTGCACTTGCATTTTCAATAGTATACTTGTCGTCTACAAACTTTATATTCTCACCCTTTAATTTTAATATATTATCTTTTTCGTAACCGATTGTAATATTACCGTCAACAGTCGGTGTAATCTTTATTTCCGTTGCTTTATTATCACTCCATTTAATAGATACTTCTGCACCGTTTTTAGCCTTAATACCGCTTATTTCACCACTATTCCATTCTGTAGGCAATGCAGGAAGTATGTAAACAGTTCCCGTCTGTGACTGCATAAGAAGTTCCATAACACCTGCCGCCGAACCGAAATTACCGTCTATCTGGAACGGTGCGTGTGTATCAAACAAATTAGCATATGTTTTTTGTGCTAATTGATAACGGAATAATTCAAGTGCTTTATCGCCGTCAAGACATCTCGCCCAAAGTAAGAATTTATTCGAGCATGACCAACCTGTTGAATCATCACCTCTGTTTTCAAGTACTACTTTCGCACCGTTTAACAATTCCGGTGTGTCACGATTTATAAGTGTTCCCGGGTACAAACCAACAAGATGTGAAATATGTCTGTGCACAGGGTCACCCAACGTTTTTCCGTTTGCGTCTGTATTATAGCTTGTTTCTTCTTTCCATTCCTTAATCTGTCCGTCACCACCTATTTCCACAGGTGTTTCAAGATGATTTCTTATTTCTTTCCACGCACTCACCTTATCGGTATCAACACCTAATATTTCTGCCGCTTTTATAGTATAGTCGTACATACCCGCAACAAGCTGTAAGTCATATTTTATACCTTCCTCTGTTGGTCCTTGCTCCGGTGAACGACCTTCCCAAGTAGTATAATAATATCCGTTAGGATACTTCTCGGTATCTGTTGTAGTTCTGCGTTGATTTTGATACAAATACTGCGTATAGAAATTTGCCGCTTTTCGCATTATCGGATATAATTCGTCCGCCAAAAGTTGTTTATCGCCCGAAGTCTGATACAAATCCCACAGATTATACATAAGCCATGCGGTATTACCTGCCGACTGAATATTTGTTGAGCCTGTCATATCTGTTGTACCCATTATCGCTTGCTTTGTGTGCATAATAAATACATCATCTTTATCATCTGTACTGTCTGCAAACGTCATCTTGCCGTTTTCAAACGTATACGATTTCGGAGTAACTTTATACATATTTTTAGCCGTTATACATCCTGCCGGAATTTGTGAATTAAACCAACCTATCAGTGATTTACCGCTGTCAAGAAGATTTGCACTGCCTGCAAACCAATAGTTCATTTCCATATTGATATTAATACAGTAACACGAACCCCATATTTCAGCGGTTGACTGACACCACTTACCTTGAAGTGTTGACGGCATAGTTGTAGAACGCGATGATGAAATCATTAAATATCTTGCATTATTGTAATGAAGTTCTTCAAGATGCTTATTTAGATTTGCATACGCACTTTCATCATATGAAACGACTGTCTTATTATCAACAGATTTTGTTGTTACTGTGTTTTTATATGATAATTGCAATTCATTTGTAGGTACTGAACATATTTCATTATTATCCGTCAAACTAAATTGTACTTTGTCGAATTGCTCTTTATAATCTTTTATATGTTCATTTTTCAATTCTTCATAAGTTAATTCAGACGCACCTTGTATTCTTTTTTCTGCTTTTTCGACAGCCGCTTTAACTCCTTGTGTATTCTTATACGGTGTTTTTGACATATTGACAGTTCCGTCTGCATTAAATTCAAACTGAGTCGGGTCATAATCCGTTGCCACCGCTACAAGTATTGTTACACCTGTACTGTCAGATACATTAACCGAATTATATCCGCCTGTCACTGTACCGTCATCGGCAATAACTTTTATAATAGTGCAATATTCCAAATCGGATTCTTGATTCCATGCAGCATTACCGCCCGATGAATACGGTTCACTGTCTTTTAATTTACCGACAATTTTAATCTCACCGTTATTTACGGTTACATTACCCGGGTGCATTGAAACAGGTTTTACGTCAAAATTCAAATCATCACCTGTGTAACGGAATACAAGTACTTCTTTAGGATAGCTTGCGAAATATTCTCGATTGAAATTTTTATTATCATATTCGTATCTCACATGAGCAACAGATTCGTCAAGGTTGAGGTCACGGTAATAATTATTGACAGTCGCACCTTTCGGCATATTGAAATCAACAAAAATATTACCAACGCTCATATAACCGTTTATGCCTTCACTCATTTTGCTGTTTACAGTATTTGAATTAACTTCTGTTTGAGTTCCTCTGTATCCTGCCGCCCAAAAAGTTTCTTCATTTATCTGAATTTGGTCTTTGTCAGGAAGTCCGAAAATCATACCGCCCATATATCCGTTTCCGATAGGCAACGCTTGTTGTTCCCAATCCGCACCGTCACGAGCGTAAATACTGTTATTTGCCCCATTGGCACTTGCAAGAAACGCACCTGTCTTGTACCATAGTGCATTATCGGCAGTTGCACCTTGATAATTATTGTCATATGTATAATTTACATTCAAAGTTGATACATCAACTAAATTCGGATCAATTCCATACGGTACACTACTTGGTGATATGACACCTGCACCCATACCAAGTCCCGATTTTGCACCTGTCAACCAATCTGAAACAAGAGGAATGTTTGAATACTCTCCTGTGGTTGTACTGAATATTTCATCAGATACAACTTCGCCTATTTTATAATCTTCGTTTTCACTTATCTTTGTTAATGCAGTTGCCAAAGGTGTCATATTGTCACTCCACAAGAAAATCTTTATATCAGCTCCGTCTATAACTTCAATATCTGATAAATTGATTTTATTTGTTCCTTTTTGAAGTTTTACTTTTTTGTCATTTATTTGTTTTAATACTCCGTCTTTATATTGAGTTATTATAAGTGTTGCACTTGTTTCTGTTTTGCTCTTATTCTGCATTACGGTAGCTGTATTTAATTTATCGTTAAGTTTTGTAACCTTAACAATATCATACTCATTATCACTCGGTGTATAATCATTATCTGATTTTGCTATATATACCTTTGCAAAAGAAGCTTTCTTAAATGCAATATCAGTATCAATCTTTTGTACACCGTCAGTCAATTCGCCTATTGCAATATCGTGCTCTATGATTAACTTTTTATTTTCGTCAAATACTTTTACTACTGCAATATAATCATTTTTGCTGTCGCCTGTTTTATCAACGATTATTCCGTCGATGCCGCTTGCATTTTCTATATTTGTTTCTCCGTTTTTCAAAAGCAATCCCTTAACTTCGTATGGACTTTTTTCTGAATTGTTCTTTCTGATTGTAACGTTAAATTCATTTGCTACTTCTGATGTTTGAACAGAAGATTTAATAAGTGTTGCTTTAATTTTCACAATACCGTTTGTGGCATTATCCGAAACAGTAAGTGTACCGTCATCAGATATTGATACTCCTTCAACACTATTTACTATCTCCCACTTTGTATCACGAGCAGGAATAACCACACCGTCTGCGATTGGAATTGCCATATACTTTGATGTTCCGCTATGTACGACTTCATCACCGTAAATTTCAACTGCATTCGCATTGCCGAGTGACTTAAGTACTAAATTTATAGATTTTTTTATTCCGCCACATTCTGCCGAAACTGTTACTGTTCCGGCAGTTGCAGACGGAGTAATTGAGAGAGAACCATTATTATCTATTGATACACCGTTATATCCGTTTACCGAATAAGTGATATTTGCCGTTGTATCCTCACTTCCTTTTGAAACAATCTCTGATTTGTCTTTTTCTGTTGTAATGCTCTTATAAACTTTCGCAGTATACTGAACTGTTTGATTTTCTGCTGTTATATACTTTTCAGTTGTGTCAGATGTAATTTCCAACATATCTGCCGTATCTGTAATTTCAATTTTTGAAATTGCTATTGAGCTCCATTTTCCAAAAGCAAAATCAATCTGCGATGTTTGATTAGATAATTTTACTGTTGTTGTGTACCACTTGTCAAATTCACAATTTGATTGTACATCTATTTTTTCACCGTCGATTGACATTGTGTTTTCATTACCTGCACTTCTGTTTGTACTTCCGTTATTTGTCGAAGTCGGTTTTGCATATGTTATTTTTATGTATTTTTCCGACTCTATCGGATTGTCAAATTTAAGCGTCATTGATGTGTTGCTGTTTCCACCCGTACCCATAAACAAATAATATCCGTTATCACTAAGTCCTGTTCCAAGCGGATAATAGCCTGTTCCTGTTTTCGTTGATGAGTCCATTATTACAACATTACTGTAATTTGAACCGCTTGTTGATATGCTCAATCCCGTATCGGCAATCTTTGTTTCAGATAATGATGATGTATTAAATGCTTTTACCTGATTGAACGTACTGCCAAATGTATATGTTGACTTTTCTAACATTACATTATAAGTTTCATTTGTTTTTTCAGCCGGCATTTTCTCTGCTTTTACAGGTAATATACCTATTGAAGTGTAAAGCATTGACACCGACAGTATACATGAAATCAATTTCTTCTTCATCGTTTATTCCTCCATAAACATTTTATCTGTTAATTGTATTTTAACATAACCAATATCAATTTGTGTATCTAAAAGTCACATCTTTTTATCAAAAAGTCAGATTTATATATTTACAAAACAATAAATATTTCTTATAATACTTTTAGAGGTGATATATATGGGAGAAAATCCACACAGTCAAAATCAACTGCTCAATCAATACATTTCAAAATTAGAAATAAGATTTATTTTAATAGACAACGGCTTATGTCCCGATTGGTCAAGAGAAGAACATACTCGTATGAGAGATTGTTTTTATTTAATATTAGACGGTCAAGGTAAAATAACGGTAAACGGTAAAGAATTTTATCCAAAGAAAGGCGATATGGTACTGTTGCCGAAAAATTCAAGGGTATCGCTATACTCCCAAAACGAAACTTGCTACAATAAATATTGGTGTGATTTTTTTGCAACAATTAACGGCAAGTCGCTATTTGATATAATTGATTTCCCGTATGTTGTTCATATTGAAAACCCGGATTATGTAAAATCGCTCTTTAATAAATTAAGCGAACTCAGATTAAAAAATGACGCAGTATCTGCTCTGATGATAAAATCAATTTTGATTGAGCTTTTAGCAATATTTTTGAGTTTCGATAAAGCTAAACCACACAATGAAATACAAGATGATGAATTTGTCAAATTTATAAATGACTATATCAAAAATCATATTCACGAAAAAATTTCCGTAAAGTCTCTTTCAAATTTAATGGGATTTAATGAGAAATACTTTATATCGATTTTTAATAAACATTTCGGCATAACTCCCGCACTTTACATTAAGCATATGCGTTTGGAAACCGCCAAATATGATTTACTGTATACAGACCATTCTATCGTCTTTATAGCCGATACAATAGGCTTTTCCACAATTCAAAAGCTATCTAAAGATTTTAAAGAATATACAGGCTTTACGCCAACCGAATTCAGGAAAACATTCAAATAGACCCATCATTTTTGATGGGTCTATTATTTTAATCGTTAAAATTTTCTACAAACCGCATAAATACCGCTGCCGCCTCTGCTCTTGTGGCATTGTCTTTCGGATTAAGTGTTATGTCTGTTTTTCCGACCATTAATCCACTGCCTGCCGCCCATTGCATTGACGGAATTGCATATTCAGAAATATCGTTATAATCATCATATGAAAGTATATTTGTGTTATCTCCCACTTGTGTATCTATCTTCTTGTAATTTGTGTATCTGTACAAAATCGCTGCCATTTGTTCTCTTGTAATATCTGCGTTAGGATCAAATTCTGTTGCCGATATTCCTGCCACTATACCGTTAGTGCTTGCCCAAGCAACTGCTTTTTCATAATATGCACCGCTTGGAACATCTTCAAATTTACATTCGCCTTCCTCATTTTCACCGTCTATTCTATGTAGAATAGCAACAAACATTGCTCTTGAAAGGTTTGTGTTCGAAAAAAAAAGATAGCACAAAACAGCAATCATACCATTCTATGCTATTATATAAAAAAGCGACACTTATTAATACAAGTGTCGCTAAAACCTGTCGACATTTTGTTGACAGGCTCTTTTTATCTTTCAACAGTCTTACTTTCTACATTACACAACGGTTTTAAATTTCTGTTCCACAACATCGCCTTTATCGTGTAACTCTTGCTTTCGTTTTTGATATTTATATTATCTCTGTTTTTGTCGCTTATCGCAACCACATTACCTCTGTCATCATATACGGCAACATAAAACTTTGCATTTGCAATATCTGTTCTGTATTCAACATCATACTTTAACATTGAATTTTCTATCGTGCCGTCTACTTTTGAGATATAGTTCTTACTGTCGGCTTCTGTTCCGTCAGCATATGTTTCAAAATTAATATTCTCTACAAATACGCCGTAATACGGTGCGTCCGGCGTATATTTTTCCGTACAGCCTTTAGCCGAAATATCAAATTTATTCTCTTTCGGATATGGCACTGACACGATATATTTGCCGAATCTGTCAGTGGAAACGTTATATTTTTCATCGTTTACCGTAAATGTTATTTCTGTATTTTTAACAATGCCTTTATCATTGCTGACTGTACCTGTTATATTAATTTTGTCGCTTGCATTCGTGTTGTATTTCATTGCCTTTTGTCCGTCAACTGCTTTTCCTCCAAAATCAAATATAGTCGAATTCGGCACAACATTGCCTTGAGTTGTATCGGTTGCCTCATCTATCGCCCAACCGATTTTACCCGTTCCGCCGTCATATACCATTACCGGATCCCAATACAAATCACCTATACATCTGCCGCCAAGCACCTGTTTCAGCTTTGCATACAATTCCGTCAAAAACGCTCTTTGTCCCGATTGAGTTTCACCGTAAATATTTTGATAATATCCACTGTCCTGAAGTTGACCGTCCCAATCGTCAGGCTTTGTTTTATTCCAGTTGTAACCAGTTTCCATTATTATAACATCTTTATCATAACGATTTATAAGTGTATTGAATTCATTCACAACATCATCAATCGAAATCGACTTAGTGTAATACGGATAATACGAAACACCGATTACGTCAAAATCAATATTTGCAAGCGCATTAATAAAGGTCTTTCTTCTGCTCAAAAGTTCACCGCCGTGGTCACTGTGAAGAACGATTTTACTTTCCGGTGACGTTTCGCGAACAGCCCTTGCACCTGCATTTACAAAACGGGTAAGATAATCACTTTTGTTGTAGAACCCGTTATTGTTCTTATGGTTGTTGTAAAGCAATCCGTACTGCATTTCGTTACCTATCGAAACATATTCAGGACAAGTTCCCTGTTCGATTAATTTAAGCATCATATCCTTTGTAAATTCGTATATTTTACCCTCAAGATATGTTGCAAGCTCATCACCCGTTAGATTATTCTCCTCAATATACGGACGCCAATCATATGGAATAAGCTGATTTTCACCGTCCGACCAAGTATCAGAATATGCAAATGTAAATTCTATCTGCATACCTTTATCCTTTGCACGTCTTGCCATTGCCAGACAGTCGTCGGGATCTTGATAGCCTTCAGGCAAATAATACTCGTTTCCGTGACCTTTTCCCGGATTGTTTAAAACTCTGATTCTTGCAAAATTAAAGCCGTTTTCAGCCATAATTTGAAGTGCGTCACCCTCTTGACCATTTTCGTCATAGAATTTGCCGCCCCTGTCTTCTACATATGTAAGCTTTGAAATTTCTCCGCCTTTTAAGAAAGGTATTCTGCTCTCCTCCGACTTTGCAAAAGACAATTTGTCAAGAGTAAGAGTTTGCGAGCCTTTTATATAAAGTCCTATATCACATTTTCCGTCCTCTACGATAATTCCCGGCACTGTAACCTTGCTCTCATTGTTACTTATCGGTATTGACGTTGACGCCATTGTGTGACCGTTTGTTTTGGCATACAAATAGCAAATACCGTCCGTTGTGTCGTTAGTCAAATACGCATTTAGTGTATATGTTCCGTTTTCCATATTTCCGACCGTTTGACTGATTTGCGCCTCGTAATCTGTACCGCTTGCGTTTAACCTGCCGTCAGATACTGTCATATTTTCACTGTTTGTAATAGTCCAATTTGCATCACCGTCAGAAAATGACGCATTTTTTATTGTATTATCATCATCGCCTATTACAATCTTCGGTGCATTACCGCTGTTTGTACATGAACCTATGTTCCAGTTTGTGTTGTTGTTCTGTGACTTAACATCTATTCTAAACGCAACATTTTCCTTATCCTTAATTGATTTTATATAGTCTGTCACATCAATTTTAAATTCACCTGTATTTGACGGTGATGTGAACGACATAATTTCTTTTTCGGTATATGTCGGTGCAACAGTGTATTGCATACCGTTTTCAAAAGCCGAATAATCAGCCTCATATAAGTATGTCGTTCCCGAATTTGTGACAGAAGTTGTATCGAGTACAAGTTCTGCCTTGCCTACATTTTCCGCATTGAAATTTTCAGGCAATTCAAAACCCATATATGCCGCCGTTTCCCATCCTGACCAACCGTGAATACGCAAATCATACGTTGTACTGTCGCTTTCGGTCGCTCGCCATTGTGCTGTTTTGACTGCAGTTATTGCTGTATTGCTTGTCGGTTTGTCACTTTCCTCCGCAAAAGACGTAACCGCAAACATATTGCATAGCATAGCTGCCGTTGTTAGTAAGGTAAATAATTTTTTCATTTTCTTCTCCCTATATTTAATTAATATAATGCCGCACCGACGATACCTGCATCGTTAAACAATTCTGCCGCGGTTATTTCGGTTTTATCAAGGTATTTATTATAATCATACTTATAAACAAATTCTCTTACTCTGCTTATAAACGGCTCACCCTCTCGGCTGATACCGCCGCCGATTACAACCTTTTTCGGTTGGAATATATTAATTACATTCACCAATCCCTCTGCAACGTATTCAATATATTTTTCTACAACCTTTAATGCGGTTTCATCGCCTTTATCAGCCGCACGAAAAGCCGTTTGTCCGTTTATAACTGTTTCTTTTGACATTATGCTTTCGGGATTATTTTTTATCGTTGCTTTTGTCTGTGAAACAAGTGCAGTAGCTGACGCATATTTTTCCCAACACCCTTTTCGACCGCACGAGCATTGTACACCGTCTTTTATCAACGTAGTATGACCGATTTCACCGCCTGCACCGTTAAAACCGTTATATATCTTGCCGTTTATTATAATCCCGGAGCCTATTCCCGTTCCGAGAGTTATACAAATAAAGCTATCCGCCTTACTTCCCGACGCAACATATTCACCGTATGCCGCAGCATCCGCGTCATTCAATATTTTAACCGATACACCGCACTTTTCTTCAATCGGCTTTATACTTACTTTATTAAAATTAAGATTGCACGCAAACATAATCATTCCGTTTTCGGAATCGACCGTTCCCGGTACTCCTATTCCTATTTTTTCAACTTGCGACAGCTTGATATTGCTTTCATCACAAATTTTTCCGCACAAATCGGCGATATTATCAATTATCGCACTTTCCCCACGTTCAACCTCTGTCGGCACTGATATTTTCTTAAATATTTTACCGTTTTCGTCAACCAAGCCTCCGGCAATATTCGTACCGCCCAAATCTATTCCTATATAATACTTCATTTTCTCCACTTCCTCTTTTTTTGTTATATTATATTCTAAATGCTAAAAAAAAACAAGCTTTTACTAGCAAAAAAATCTGAGCAAACCAAATACGATTTACTCAGATTTTTTCTCTTAGGGAAGTCTATTTAAATTATAGCGCTGCTACAATTTTACCTAATCCGTTACACGATGTAACTGCGTCATCATCAGGCGAATCATTTACGATTACGCTTTCATTGGCAAGCTTTGCGCCTGCGTCAGTAACTCTCTTTTCCCATTCACGCATCCATTCACCGTCGCCCCAACCGTATGAGCCGAACAATGCTATATTTTTACCAGAAAGATTACCCTCAAGTTCTGCGAAAAACGGTTCAAATTCACCATCTTCAAGTTCCTCTGCACCCATTGCAGGGCAACCCAAAATCAAGTTATTATAATCCTTTGCCTCATCAGCTGTTATCTGGTCAACTGAAAATAGTTTTGTATCTGCATTAACCTCTTTTGCGCCGTCAAATATTGCATTTGCCATTGCCTCGGTATTACCTGTTCCACTCCAATAAATAATTGCTGTTTTGCTCATTTGTATGAACCTCCTCAAAAAATAATTATTAACAAACTGCCCTTTGCAGTTATGCTATACAAAATAAATCTGTTAGAGTTCTTCCCTCATTAATTCTTTTAATTACTGCCTTACGGCATTTATTATAACGACAGAATAATTTTTTTGCTTGCTCTGTGTTCTCATAAACTTTCCATTCACCTGTCAAAAGACAGCCTTGGTGTTTATGATTTATAAAACCGTATATATCATGCAAAGGATAACCGAGAAATGCTCCGATTTCGTGAGGAAATTCCTTGTTCATCAATCTTTGTGCATATATCCTTGACTTTAGTATTGCCAAATATTTCATTAATGAAAACTCTTTTGGATAATCGTTATCGCACAAAAATGATTTTATATCATCTCTTTGCAAGTATTCGCACAATTTCTGTTTTCGATACACCATCAAAAGCACACGTTCACCACATTCGCACAAAACATTTATGTAAATATCGTTTTTATTAAGCTTTTCGTTAAGCATTTTTATCTGAACGGTTATATTCGGATTTTCACGCTTACTGCACGAGGCTATATTAGACGGTTTTATACCCGCAAATGCCGGTGCGCAATGATATGCTAAAATATATTCTGTCGGCATAAATTTTCTCCTTTATGATTAGTTTAGACTAACCCAATATTAAAAATATTTATACTGCTTTGCAGAAACATTCTGTAAGTGCATCATTCAATGCACAAGCACTTGATGAATTACAATGCTTTATAATTGCACCCGACTTTTCAGCCTGACCTGACGCAACTCTTACCATTTTATGTGCTACCGTTCCTGTGAACACAATAACTATATCCGGATTGCCTATCTGATTTTTAAAATCCGCAGGACATTGCGTAAACACTTTACATTTACATCCGAATTTTTTGCATATTTCTTTATATCGGCAGTGCATTCTGTCGTGACCGCCTACTATTACAATACTCACTTAACACACCTCTTATTCTTAGTTAGTATAAACTAACGGCAGATTAAAAATATATGGTTAGTTTTTACTAACCATATATATACTACCATACATAAATTATTTTGTCAACAATTTTATTATATTTTTTTAAATCTCGCTGTTTTCTTCTGTATCGTTATTGCTTCCGAAGAAAATAGTTGTGAAAAAGTCTTTTACTATAAGTCCTATTCTCTTTTTCTCAACTGCCGACGACGCATTCAAATCAATATCCGCTATAACTTCGCCGTCACGACTTATTGTCATAGTTCCTATCTTCTGCCCCGCCTCTATCGGTGCAGTGATTGTTTCATCTATTTTTATTTCCTTGGTAATATTGTCCTCTTGTCCTTTTTTCACAAGTGTTGAACAACTGTCACCTGCAACAACGCCCACTTCTTTGTCTACACCCTTTTCAACCGCTATTTTCTGTACTTCATCTCCGGCGGTTATTTGTGTATTCACAGCATAATTTGCGAATCCGTAATCAAGGAGCGATTTTGCTGACGCAAATCTTTCAGCCGAAGTAGGTGCGCCGAGTACAACGGCTATAAGCTGCATATCGTTTCTTTTTGCCGCTGCACTCAAACAACATAGTGCCTTTGATGTTGAGCCAGTTTTCAGTCCGTTTGCACCGTCATAAAAACGTATCAATTTATTTGTGTTCGCAAGCTGGAACTTTCCGCCGCGAAGTGTGTCCATCCATATTGACGTGTAATTGAAAATCGTTTCATGTTTCATCAATTCCCTTGACATTATCGCAACATCTCTTGCACTTGAATAATGGTCATCTTCATCAAGTCCGTTTGTGTTCATAAAATGAGTATTTTCCATACCGAGTTCCTTTGCCTTTTCATTCATCATATCCACAAACGCACTTTCACTGCCTGCAAGATGTTCTGCCATTGCCACACAACCGTCATTTGCACTTGCAACCGCAATACCTTTCAGCATATCATTTACAGTAAGTTGTTCTCCTGTTTCCAAAAACATTGTACTTCCGCCGTAACTCATTGCATTTTCACTTACAGTGACCATATCGTCAAGGCTTATCTTTCCACTGTCAACAGCCTCCATTATAAGGAGCATAGTCATAACTTTTGTAACGCTTGCAATAGGTAATCTCTCGTCGGGATTGCTTTCGTAAAGTATATTACCTGTCGATTCCTCCATAAGTATTGCTGATTTTGCATTAAGCCCTAAATCGGTATTACCTTCGGCAAATACAACAACACTCTGAATCATAAAACATACGCAAATAAAAAAGCATATTACTTTCTTCATACTTATATCCTCCGTAAAGTTTTTTTCTGTATGAATTTATAATATGCTTTTTATGGTTTTCTATTCATTTTATAAGCAAAATGTGAAAATCTACTATTTATTTTTATGTTTTATATGTATTTCCGGCACTGCCACGTTGTCATATGTAATGGTTTCTGTATCGCCCGTATCGGTTGTTTCTTCTACATCTTCTTTGTCGATGTGAACTTCCGGTACTGCAAGATTTTCTGTTTCAACTGTTATAAATGGTTTCTTTTTCATAATAAATCCCTCCATATCACTCTTAGAACAAATTTATAAAGAAAGTTATTGTTAAACTATTTAAAAAGTCTGCAAACATACTGCCTATAATCGGTACAAGCAAGTATGCCTTTACTGACGGCACATATTTTTCTGTAAGTGCCTGCATATTTGCCATTGCATTAGGTGTTGCACCCATTCCGAAACCGCAAGTACCTGCCGCAAGCACTGCCGCGTCATAATTTCTGCCCATTACGTTAAATAGAACGAAATACGTAAATACAAACATCAACGCAACTTGTCCTGCAAGAAGTATCAATAGCGGAAGTGCCAATGATGCAAGTTGCCATAATTTCAATGTAATCATTGCTATGCCCAAGAACAATGAAAGACATATACCACCTATATCATTTATTTCACCCATATTTACGGTGAAGAGGTTTGTGTGTTCGCTTATGTTTCGCATTGCCGCCGCAACTATCATTGCACCTATGTATATTGGAAAGGTCATTCCTGTTTTGCTCAGTGCCCACGAAACAATCGTTCCAAGCCCCATTGCTATGGCAATTTGATATGTTGCAGGTGCATACATACTTACACTTCTCTTGTGCTTCTTTTCATCCTCAACAAGTGTTGCGTCATCTTCCATAACGGCAGTTTTTAAAAGGTCGTGCTTTAATATAAGTCGTCTGCCAATAGGGCCGCCCATAAGTGAGCCGGCTACCAATCCGAATGTTGCCGCCGCTGTACAAAGTGTTGACGCACCCGAGATTCCTAAGTCCTCAAGTACAGGTCCGAATGCTCCGGCTGTACCGTGTCCGCCGACCATAGGTATTGAGCCTGTGCTAAGTCCTATAAGCGGACTTACCCCGACCAACTTTGCCAATCCTACTGAAACAAGGTTTTGGCTTATAATAAGCACTATTACGCAAACTAAAAATACCACAAGGCTTAGTCCGCCGCTTTTTAATACTTTCAAGTTAGCTTGAAATCCTACCGACGTGAAAAATATTACCATACATACATTTTTAAGTGTTTCGTCAAATGATATTTCCAAAATTCCTGTCGCATACAGTATACACGAAACAATCGCAAATATCAATCCTCCGACAACCGGTGACGGAATACAAAATGTTTCAAGGAATTTTATACGTTTTTTCAAAAGCGCTCCCAAAAACAATACCGCAACCGCCATACCAAGCGTTTGGTACATATCTAAAGAAATCTGATTCATGTTTTGCATTTCCCCTTTTTATTTATTCTGTTGCAACATTTACTCCGTTTTCCGCATAATATTCGCTTGCACCTTTGTGGAACGGTATAGTAACATTTTCTGTTGCAAAGTTCATATCGAATGTATCATCTTTGGCAAAACCAAACTTGTTGCTGTTGTCGAAGATGTTTTTTGTGATTGACTTTACTCTGTCGTCTGACATCTTGTCACTCGCAATCAGTACCATTTTCACACCGAGTGTCTCAATATCTTCTGTTTGTCCGTCATATGTGTTTGCTTTTATTGTATGTTTTACATATCCGTTGTATTGCTCTGTAAGTCTGTTCGCAACAGTTCCGTCAATAGGGATAAGCTTTATATCGTCTGAAATTTCTGTTATTGCACGAGTCGGTGTTCCGGCTGTACAGAAAAATGCGTCAAGATTTCCGTTTTTCATCGTTTTTGCTGCGTCAGTGTATGATAAATACTTAGCGTCAACCATACTTTCGTTTAAACCGTATGCCGATAATATTTGTTTTGAATTTTGTAATACACCCGATTCTTTTTCTCCAAGCGATACACTTTTTCCGTATAAATCGCTTATTGAATTTATATCCGAATCTTTCGGCACTGCAACTTGTATCGCCTCTGTATATAACCCGGCAATAGCCGAATAACCTTTGTATTCCTTGTCAAAATATCCTGTTCCGTTGTATGCGTCTTTCATAACATCACTTTGTACAAATGCAACGTCAACATATTCTTGAGATATTAAACGTAAATTTGCCGCCGAACCAGCTGTTTTTCGTACTTTAAAATAAACATCACTGTTGTTGTTTAATATTTCCGCTAACTCCGTGCCGTAAGCATAATATGTACCGTTCACATCACCCGTACCGATCTGTACTGTGTTTTTCATCCCGCACCCTGAAAATGCCATTATCGAGATCGCTGCGATTAAAATATATAAAACTTTTTTCATGTTCTCACTCCATTTCTTTTAACAATTTATTTTAACATATAACAACATTTTTTCAATATGTTTTAAATACATTTCTACAATAAACTGTAACAGAATAAAAAACACTCCAAAATCGCTGTAAAATGCTTTTGGAGTGTTTTTATTATTTCCATTTTTATACATTGTCTTTGTTTTTTTATTTAATGAAATTAACAGGATGTCTATATTATATTATAACAATTATCCAAAATAGTTATTTCAAAACTCCTTATTTTTTATCACCTATCATAATTTTCACAATATTACTCCAACTCGCTCCTGAAAACTGTGACTTAAACGATTATATATATATCGTTTGGCACAAGTTATAAGGATTATTCAAGAATTACCGTGTATCATAATTCCTGTTGTCATTGTGTTGTCACGCAAAAATTTTAATTTCCTGTTACGCTGTTTTTGTAGTCCTCGCCCCAGTTCCACATAGCGTCAAGTATAGGTTTGAGGCTTTGACCCAATTCCGTCAAAGAATATTCCACTCTTGGCGGAACTTCGGCATATACCTCTCTGTTCACAAGTCCGTTCGCTTCCATATCACGAAGCTGTGCAGTCAACACCTTTTGTGATACCGTATCGATGGATTTTTTCAACTCGCCAAAACGCTTTGTTCCGGGCATTAAATCCCTTAATATCAAAACCTTCCATTTGTCGCCAATCAATGTCAAGGTGGTTTCCACAGGGCAAGCCGGAAGCTCTTTTGTTTTCTCATTCATATGCTACCTCCGCCATAATATCTAATCGTTATTTACAATTTAATTGTACCATACCGCCCTATTTGCCGTCAAGTACATCATAAAGCAAAAAAATCTCAAAAAATTTTTCAGCGTTTAAAACTCCGAACCCTCTTGTGATTACGCATTAGTTTCAATTCAGTAACCGCCCAATAGTATCTTTCAGGTAATTACGGCACAATATTGTGCTTACTTTACATGTGATACCGACGCAGATATAATAGTGACAAGAGCTACGAAGAACGGCCGTTTCGTAACTCAAAGTACAGACAAGGAGAAATCCAAAATGAATATTTTTAAGAAAATCTTCGGTAATAACCCAAACGATAAGAAAGAGGTAATCACAATGACAAATACAGAAAAAGCTATTGCACTTATTAACACTTTTGCCACAGGCGATACAGAAAAGGCTTACGAGCTTCTTGCAGAAAATTACATTCAGCACAATCTCGCATACGGCACAGGAAGGGATGCTTTTGTAGGCTCTGTTTCCTACCTTGCTTCAGCTCCAGTAAAAACAACCGTAAACAACATTCGTGCTTTCGAGGACGGCGACAAGGTGTTCTTGCAGACAGTTTATAACTTTGCAGGTGTAGGCAAGCAGGTTGCCTTTGTCATTTTCCGTTTCGACGAAAAGGGCAAGATTGCAGAGCACTGGGACAACCTTGCAAACAAGGCAGAGCCGAACCCGTCAGGTCACACGCAAACAGACGGCACTACGGAAATCAACGACCTTGATAAGACAGAGTCAAACCGTGGGCTCATAAAAAACTTCCTTTATGATGTAATGCAAGACAATCGTCCCGAAAAAACGCCTGATTACTTTGATGGCGATACTTACATTCAGCATAACACAGGTGTTGCAGATGGGCTTTCAGGACTTGGTGCAGCACTTGAATCACTCGGCAAACAGGGCATCCAGATGATTTATACTACTGTTCATCAGGTGCTTGCACAGGGCAATTATGTGCTTGCAGTAAGCGAGGGAACTTTCGGCGGAGCACCTACATCTTATTATGATTTGTGGATAATTGAAAACGGCAAAATTGCAGAACATTGGGATGTAATGGAGACTATTGCCGATAAATCAACTTGGCAGAATCCAAACGGCAAATTCTAATGAGTGTGAGAGTCACGTAAGCCCTTTCTTGCGTGACTTTCTGCATTTATACGGAGGTAATAATGGATTATCTTAACCGCAAAGCTCAAAGCGATTGAACACGGAGGTGTTTTTTTAATTAACCGCGAGGGAAAGTTTATTGAGTCAACTGTTTATGCACGGCGATATAAGGCGATTTTGAAGGAACTCGGCATTCGTGATGTAAAGTTTCATACAACTCGGCATACTTTTGCCACAAGAGCTTTGGAAATCGGAATGGATATAAAAACTCTGTACGAAATACTCGGACACGCTTCGCCGACAGTAACGCTGAACATATACGCTCACTCTCTGCCGGAACATAAGGCGAAAGAAATGGATCGGCTCGGAAAAATGTATAATCCGTCTTGATAAGCCGTCAAATATTCATAAAATGCCTGAAAATTCAAATAATATGAAGTGTAAATCGTTTAACTATCAGTTTTACGATTTTTTATTTTGTCCAAAAATCGTTGTAATTAAACATTTGACGGAGAAAGGAGTTTTCTGTGGAATATAGCGAGGTTTTATCGTATTTCAAAAATGATATTCGTAATAATCCCGACATTGAGATTATTCTGCTTAAACACGGTTATATGATTTTTTACTGGGATGATGTAGAACATTCATACTATCATATCAGCGAACTTATACAAAGCCCCGAAAAGTTGTATGAGATATTAAATAAAGAATTTGAAAAATAGTTTAATTGCATTGAATTTTCAACGGAAGAAGGAATATTTATTATAGAAAATGAAAAACGATTACACAGGTGCTGCTTTACGGGACATCGCCCGGAAAAATTAAGCCTTTCCGAAAATGAGGTAAAACATCTTTTGGAAAAGGCTATTGACAATGCAATAGCGGACGGATATGTAACTTTTATAACGGGTATGGCAAAAGGTACGGATATATGGGCGGCTGAAATTGTGCTTGAAAAGAAAAAGCGGAATGACGCTCTGCGCCCCATCTGTGCCATACCGCACCCCGACTTTGAGAAACGGCGTGGATTCTTTGAAGAACGGCGGTATAACCGCATATTAAAAAATGCCGATTATGTAACCATAATCAGCGATCACTATTATAGAGCTTGCTATCAAAAACGCAATGAATGGATGGTTGACCGTTCAAGCCTTGTAATTGCCGTTTGGAACGGTCAGCCAAGTGGGACAAAGAACACAATAGATTATGCCGATCGCAAGGATGTTAAAGTTGTTAATGTTTTAGATACAACAATGCAATAAAAACGGCATTATTTACAGTTCCTTTTAAATTCGATTTACGAACAACCGTTAAATCTTCTTTTTATAGCCGCAATCGCAATACGAGCCGCCGGACGCAATGGTATATCGGCGCACAAAATTCGTGGCTCTGCCTGCCTCGCTCATCGTATAATCCAAGCGGCACATTGCAGGCGTCAAATCGAACAGTCCAAGCTCTTTCATCAGCACGCAAATTCCGCACTTTGTAAATCGCCCCTCATAGCCGCTGCCGTCCGAATATTCATAAAAATCCATATTCCACGAGTACGGGTTGCGGTCGGCAGCTTTTAATTCGGCAGTTTTTTTCATTTCTGCAATGTCTTTGGCGGTGAATTTTTTCTTTCCGCTTTGGCGGCAGAGCCACCTCATAAACCTTGTCATCATCGCTTTTGAATAGTATTCGGTAAGTTCGTCAACGCTCGGTCTTTTGGGCATAGAGAGTACAAAAGCACCCAGCATTGCACAGCCGACAATGTTTGTTTTAAACTGATCTCCCTTTTCAAATTCGGGCAGATTACGGATAATGCTTTTGTATCTGCTTTTTGCGTTTTTCGATATTTGTTTGGCTGTGATTTTATTATATCCGAATTCGGAAACAAGATTTTTTCTGAACGATTTTTCAAACAGCACCCACATTCCAAGCGGTATTCCTATATATTTCATTTTGCACCTCCGAAATCAAGACGCACAATCTGCATTTTCATAATATTATCGCCTACGCTTGCTAAAAACTTAAAAAATCTGCCGACAGGCGCATTTTTAAGGTCGCCGTAACCGAGCATATACCCTCTGCTTGAAATGCTCATATCTCTGCTCCATAAGGAAAGCTCTTTCTTTGCGTCCGAAACGGAAAAATAAGCGCTGACATCTTTTATCTTTGATTCCTTAAACCAGGTCTTTGCAATCATTTTTACGGCCGTTTTCCCGGCGGCGTCAAACACCATTCTGCCGCCGCCAAACACATTCGACATAGCCTGAACAAGCTTTTTAACCTGTTCGGTGCGAAAGTAGTAAAACACACCTGCCGCAAAAAGCACAATACCGTCCGATGCGTCGATTTTTTCAAGCCAACTTAAATCATTCAAGTCGGTAGCAATGTTTATTTCACGCTCGCCGGCAGGAAGTAGTTGGTTTCGCACAGCTATAACATCGGGAAAATCAAGGTTGTAGATTTTGCATTTTCCGTTATCGCAAAAGCGTCCTGTGTTATCAAGTCCACAGCCTAAGTTTACAACCGCCGCGTTCGGGTGCGTACTCAAATAATCCCGAACCTCCCACGCAAGGTCGTTTTGACGCATCGCAACCTCCAAAAATCCAAATCTTTGCATAAGGCTCTTTGATTTTTCCGCAACATCCGAAAAGTCATAATCAATTTTATCAATCAGTTCGGACGCTGTTTCATCATAATACAATGTGGGATACAGTTCGGAACACATTTTCCGTGCATAAAGCGGAATAATAAGCGTTTCCTGTACAGTGTTCTTTTCAATTTTATATTTCATAGTAACGCTCCTTTTTTTATCAACACCGCCACCGCACAAGGAATCCGTCCTTCACATAAAGTATAGCTTGCTTCTGCATATCCCGCAGCAGCAAAAAAATTCCTGTATGTCTCCGGAGTGAATTTTCTCTTAAATTCAGCTCCGGCTTTTTCGATTGTCTTTGAAGCACCATTGATCTTGCCGTTTTCAGTACGGTTCATATATGTCGGAATAATGATTTTTCCGCCCGGGCGGCATACCCGTTCAAGCTCGTGCAGAGCCTTGTACGGTTCGTCCAGCAAGTGAATCACATTTGCAGCAACTACTGCATCAAAACTATGATCGGGATAATCAAGGTGCATGATGTCCGCTTTTTCAAAATGTACGTTGGCATATTTACGGCACTTTTTCTTTGCTCGCTCCAACATTTTTTCGGAAAAATCCGTTGCAACAAGGCTTTTGCACCGCTGTGCTGTTTCTTTTGTGAGTAATCCGGTGCCGCAGGCACATTCCAAAACCTCATATTCGGGCAAAATCAGATTTTTCACCACAGAGCAAAGCTCCTCATTTGTTTTTCGGTTGATAACATTTGCAAAAACGTCATATACACACGCAACATTATCCCAAAACATAGCTTGCCTCCGTTATTTCAGTCCTCTTATTTCCCTGCTGCCTTTAAAAATCCGTTTTTTGCATTTTCCTCCGTATCATCAGACTCATCATAGGCATCGTACGGTGCCGACGGATCATGAACTTTCTTTTTAAACGGTGAACACAGCTTTTCCTTATGTGCAAATGCAAATTCAAAGTTGTCGGTAAAACCTGTATGTCCCGTAATAAACAGCGGCTTAACACACATTTTCTTCAGTTTTTGCTCAAGAATCCCGAGCGATCTCACCGCCAGCTTATTGCTTTCCGCAAGTGCTGAAATAAAGCTGTAACCGCCGTCTGCACCAAACCAAATCGTATCTCCGGTAAACAGATATTTATCATCAATCATATATACCATATGTCCCCATGTATGACCCGGAACAAGAAATGCGTGGATTTTAATATCGCCTATTTTAAAGGTTTCGCCGTCCTTTAACAGTTGCTTTTTGTTATTTATCGTCACCTGCGGCAACTTATATAGGCGGTGCATAACCCTTCGGCGAACCTCGCCCGTAAGATAACGATTTTCGATTTCTCCGATATAAAGTTTTGCCTTTTTGAACAATCCCAAGCCGTCTGCCTCAACCGCCCCAACGTGGTCGGTGTCCTGATGCGTTATAAGAATATGCCGTATTGATTTTGCGTCAATCCCAAGCCAGCCCATTTTCTCCGCAAGCCTGTCATAGTTGTAGCCTGCGTCAATCATAATTGTTGTTTCACCCCTGCGATAGAAAAATATATTTGCAACCCACTCTCTTACGCAAGCGACATTTTCATCAATCCACCCGGTGTTAAGCGGCTTAAATATTTCTTTTCCGCGGTAAATCCGGCTCATTGCCACACGCTGAAATTCCGTTGCTTTTTTTGACATAATATCCCTCACTTTTCCGCCGTAACGCACAACCAATTATTCTTTTTCCGAATCTGAATATTGCGAAACATTGCCTGTCCGAGATATATTTTCAATTCTGTATCTTTATATATGGTCATTCCCTCAATGATTTTTGTCCATTTCTCATCTTTAGCCTCATCACCGCTAACCTCATTACATATTAGAAATGTTCCGCCGGGTTTCAGTACCCGATAGATCTCACAAAAGCATTTCGGCAAATCCTGCCAAAAATAGATGGTTTCAAAAGCCGTAACAGCATCGAAACAAGTTGCCGAATACGGCATATTCATCACATTACCTTTCAGAACCGTGCAGCGTCCTTCTGCAACAGCCTTATTATTGACTTTTTTAGATTTTTCCACACTGACAATAGAATAGTCAATACCATTTACAATGCTATGCGGATATTTCTTAAGAAGCTTTTTAATGTTCGCTCCACCGCCGCAGCCACAGTCCAATATCTTGGCATTTGACGAAACTTTCAAAAATTGAAGTCCCCAATGTGCCACAGGTTTGTGCCCTATATTCATCATTGCGGTCATAACTTTCCCGCCGAATCCCACAGGTTTACGAGTGTTTTCAAAAAATGACATTATCTCACCGTCCAATTCTGTCCTTGAAGCTGTAAATCAGCCATTCTCTTAAATATTCCGTTTTTATTTAAAAGTTTCTCCGGTGTGCCTTGCTCGGCAACAACACCGTCCGATAATACAACTATTTTATCGGCTCCGGCAACTGTTCTCATTCTGTGCGCAATGACAAGAACCGTTTTATTCCTGATAAGTCTTGAAAGAGCCGTCTGTATAGCAGTTTCGTTTTCTACGTCAAGACTTGCCGTTGCCTCGTCCAAAAGTATAATCGGTGCGTCTTTCAAAAATGCTCTGGCGATTGAAATTCGCTGTCTTTCGCCGCCCGACAATTCGCACCCGTTTTCGCCGATATCAGTATTCCATTTATCGGGGAGTTTTTCGGCAAATTCATCACAGTTTGCAAGGTGTGCCGCCGCCAAAACCTCCTCATCGGTTGCGCCTTTTCTGCCGAGTCGGATATTTTCCATAATGGTGTTATTAAAAAGCGTTACATCTTGAAAAACGATAGAATAAAGCGTCATCAGCTTTTCGGGATCGATTTTTGAAATATCCATACCGCCGACAGTAATTTTGCCCTTTTGATTATCCCAAAATCTGACCGCAAGCCGTGACACTGTTGTCTTTCCGCCGCCGGACGGACCAACAAGCGCCGTAACCTCGCCCTGTTTTGCGGTGAACGACACATCACTAAGCACCGTTTCGCCGCTCTTGTAGGCAAAGCCCACATGGTCGAAGGTAATGTCGCAGCCTTTGTTTGTGAGAGTATCGCCGCCCTGCTGAATTTCGTGGTCTAAGATTTCGTTCATTCGTGCAACATTTGTCCGCATTGCAATAACCGCCGCAAGGTTTTGAAGTGCCGCCTGCATCGGGTCGTAAAGACGGGATGCAACGAGCAAAAACATAAAAAGCGTTAAAACATCTATTTTCCCGGTTACAAGCCGTGACACACCGACAAGTGCAACGGTTGCGATGCCGAACTTTAACACCATTCCGGCAGAGGTTACGAAAACGGCGGTGGTTATTTCCGTTTTGAAAGCCCCTTTTTCAACGGAACGAATTTTACTTCTTAAACCTTTAAGGTAACTGCTTTCCGCATTGTTTGCCTTGAGGTCACGCAATGTTTCTATGTATTCCTGTATTCCGTCTGCACAAGCCATTTTGACCGACATATTCCTTTGCTGTGCTCTGTCCTGAACCTTGTAACTCAGCACGATAATCAGCACAGATACGGGAATTACCCACAGTGCCGCAAGCGCCATTGCCTTGTCAAACGCAAACAAACCGAGTGCAATGACTATCGTGGAAATCACCGAGCCGAACAGCGCCGGTATGTAGTGCGAGCAGTCCTTTTCTAAAACTTCGCAGTCCGCCATAATCGTACTTGTGAGGTCGGCAAGGTCTTTTTTGCCGAAAAACGAAAGAGGTAGCTTTCTGAGCCTTTCGGCTAAGCTTAATCTACGTTTTCCGCTTTCCTCGTATGTCGTAAAAAATGTATTGTTATACTGAAACCAAGTTGTAATTAATATAAGCGCAAAGCATATAACGCAGCCGACTGTGTAAAAAACTGCTTTTCCGCCCATATCGCCGCCGAGTAAATCTTTGACCAAATAATATAAAAGTCCTGTCGGCAGCATAAATGCCATATTCTGAAAGGCGCAGGCGATAATGCCTTTTATTAACCCTACCGCACCGTCTTTTGACGATGCCGTGGCTTTTTGTATAAGCTTAATCATTTCTCGATTCCTCCGTTTCGTTTGATACTTTCCAGCTAACGGATGATTGATAGTCATTTTGCATTTTATAGAACATACCTTTCTTTTCTATGAGTTCCGCTCTGTTTCCGTATTCCGCAATCTTTCCGTCGGCAATTACATAAATGCAATCCGCATTCCGAACAGTTGAAAGCCTGTGTGCAATCATAATAACCGTTTTACCCTCGGAAAGCTTTGCGAAAGCTGTCTGCACCTTTACCTCATTATCGGGATCCGCAAAGGCGGTTGCCTCATCCAAAATGATAATCGGAGCGTTTTTCAGCACCGCACGGGCAATGGCAATTCTCTGCATTTCACCGCCGGAAAGATAAACTCCTCGACTTCCGATAACGGTATTGACACCGTCGGGGAATTTTTCGATAATATCCATACACTGCGCAGCCCTAAGCGCATTTAAAACTTCTTCATCCGTGGCATTGGATTTGCCCATTTTAACATTATCGAGAATGGACGCTTTGATGAGCTTGCTGTTTTGGAACACAAATGAAACCGTGTTCATAAGTTCGTCCTTGGAAATATCACGAACATCAACACCCCCTATTTTGATACTTCCCGAATTTACATCAAAAAATCTTGAAATAAGGCTTGCAAGCGTTGATTTTCCGCCGCCGGACGGACCGACAAATGCAACCGTCTGTCCGTCTTTTATTTTCAGCGATATATCCGATATAACCTCTTTTTTACCGTCATAGCTGAAATGAATATTTTCAAGTTCAATAGATGCACTTTTAGGCTTTTGCGGATAGTTTCCGATGCTCATAGGCTCGGCATTAAGCACGCTGTCAATTCTTTCGATAGCGTCGCTGATAACCATGCCCTCCTCGCTCATATACATAATTTTTGTGAGCGTGACCGATATAACAGGCGTTATGATTATGTAGAACAATAGATTTACGAAAAATTCGCTTGTAACAGTGCCGTTTGTAAACCAAAACGCACCAAGTATTAAAAACGCAAACACACCGTTTATCGCCGCAGTGTAGAGCATCATCGGCAGCCGCATATCCTTTGTGTAGGCAAGAACCCACTTCTTGTATTCGTCAATCGTGGCTTTGAATTTTTTGAATGAAAATACCGACTGTCCGAAGGTTTTCACAACAGGTATTCCTCTGACATATTCAACCGCCTCATTGGACATTGCCGCAAGCGCATTGCCGTACTGCCGCATTTTTTCTTCCATTCGTTTTCCGGTCATTGCGGACATAACCGCAAATCCAACTGCAACAGGCACCAAGCTCAAAAGTCCGAGCCGCCAATCAAAAACAAGCAGCAGTGCAAGCAGTCCGACAGGTGTCGCCATTGCCGCATATTTATCCGGCAGCTGATGTGCAAGATAGGTTTCGGTCGCCGCAGTGGAGTCGTTTATAATTTTGCGCAGCTTTCCGCTGCCGAAACTGTCGGTAAAGCCGATGGGCAGCTTTGCAATATGCTCGGTTATGTCAATACGCATATTTGCCGCAATGCGAAATGCCGCAAGGTGCGAGCAGAGCAGTGCGCCGATATAGATTAAATACGATATAATCGCATAAGCCATTGCCATTATGCCGTAATGCGTAAGATTTTGCGCACTGCCGAAATTCGGCGAGGCTTTCAATACCTCGTTGATAATTTTCCAAATGTACCAAAATGGCACAAGTGCAGTCAGTGCGCTTACGGCAGATAAAATCCACGAAACATAAGTAAAATACTTGTGTCCGCCGGCATAAGATAAAAGCCGTGATAAATTTGATTGTTTTTTCAAAACAATTCCTCCTTGCATTGATTTGTTTTATGTTGTCTTATAGTTAGTTTAACCTAACCTATATTCAAAAAATATAGGGATTAAAATCCCATAATTTTTTCCAGTCGGCAGTATAGAACACTCTCAGCTCCTCAAGATATTCTGCCGCATTTTCGTGCGGAATGTCGTGAATAATAACCTCAAAAAATGCCGAAAACAATCCGCTTGTAAGTATATGCTCAAGCGTTTCGTCAATGTTGTATTTCGGATAGCCAAGCTGTTCCATCGTTTTTGCAAACTTATGCGTGGCATCAACCTCGATCTCTGACATATCGTGAATTATATTTTCATATTTTGTGCCGTCGGAGGAGCAGAGAATAAGCTTAAATTCATCTTTATTGGCATAGCAATAATCCATCATCTTTTTCATTCCCTCGCCGGAAAGCTCGTCCATTTGCTGAACCTGTTCTTTTGGCGAAAGCCTTGTAAAAGCATTTTGCGTTTCGCAAAACATACCCATAAGCGTGTCGTATTGCTCGCCGACAAGTGCATCAAACAATTCCTCTTTGCTCTTAAAATAACCGTAAAATGCGCCTGTTGTCACACCTGCATTTTTTACGATTCTGCGCAGTGATGCCGATTGAAAGCCTTTTTCGGAAAATTCAGCTTTTGCAGCCGACAGAATATCATCAAGCGTATTATTTTCGTTTCTATTCATTTTCAGTCCTCCGCAAAGCAAAATATAACACTGTTATATTCATAATAACAGTGTTATATCGTTTTGTCAAGAGTTTTATTAAATTTTATTTTGTATTTTTAAAATAAGTTGAAATTCTTGCCATAATCGAAGCAAGCTGCGCACGGGTTAAATTTCCGTTTGGTTCGATAAGTCCGCTGTCATGCCCCTTTATCAGTCCCATTTCATAACAGATTGCCATATCTTCTTTTGCGTAATTAGAAATTTGCTCATAATCGCTATGTTCTTTTATTTTCTCGCTGCCGGTCGGTAAAGGGATCTCTTCGTAATTCAGATAGCGTACAATCATTGCCGACATCTGTTCACGAGTAACTGCACTTTCGGGGGCAAATTCTGTTTCGGAAATACCTTTTACAACACCGTTTTCCGCACCCCATGAAACATAGTTTGCATAGTATTTATCTGCCGTAACATCGGTAAAAGCCGATACTGCACTCTCTGTATTATCTTTTGAAAACCTACCGAGAACGGTAACCGCCATTGCTCTTGTAACAGTTCCGTCGGGATCGAAAATCGTATCCGATATGCCTGCGAACAAGCCGTTCTTTACGCCGCTGTAAATATCGTTTTCCGCCCAATGACCGTTTATATCCGCAAATTTTTTGTCTGAATAGGTTTTTGACGTGTCAGGAATGGGTATGGTTATATCCGGTTTCTTTATACTCCCTCCACTTGAAGAACTGCCACCACCGCCGCCGGATGTTCCTTGTCGGGTTATTGAAACGGTAAACGGGCTTGATGAGGTATCTCCGTTTGTTTTACCTGTTTCATCAACTATTACAATTTTTGATTCAACTAAGGAAATTGTCCTTATTCCGCTGCCACTGTAAGTATAGTTTAATGTAGCTATTTTCTTTTTTTCGGTGCTGTATTTGTTGGTGTTTGAAAAAAATCCGAAATACAGACATCCGTCTTTTATAGTATGTACCTTTGACTCATTCTGCAATTCATCTGACAAGACAAGTGATTTAAATTCTACATCGCTTTGTGATGGTTTAATACCAAATTCCGCCCCTGCATATGCACTGTCAGTTTCTAAAAAAATATCAAACGAAATTTCTTTATCGTTTTTACCGAGCGTGATGCTTGTGCTTGAGGGCGTGATTTGTGCCGCATAGGCAGCAACAGACGAAATACTCAAACAAACAATCACGGCAGCCGAAAACAGCTTTTTTGCTATTTTGTTCATAATATCCTCCTACTTAAATGACAGGGCTATAGTAGAATACAGCCCTGTATCATGCGTCATTATTTTGTAAAATTCAGCCAAATTGCCATATAATCCTCGATGTCGATTCTGCCGTCATCGTTGAAATCGCATTTTGATGCATCATTCCAGTTTGAACTGTTCTTATCTGCACGATAGTAACGCTGTGCTTCGGTAATATCCAAAAGATCAATCGTTCCGTCTTGATTTACGTCATAGGAAAGTGCATCCGTAAAGGTTGCCTCGGATGGGTCGATTCCGTTCACTTTTCCGTATTTTACGGTTTTATCGGCGTCCCAACCCGATACCTTGACATCGGTGATTTTCAGTGTTGCATTTTCGGCGTTGACCGTAATTTTTGCAATATCTGCGGACTGAGCCGAGGAAAACAGTTCGCCGTTTGCATTGAGATAACCCAAAACCACTTTGCCGTCCTCTGCGTCGCCAATGACGGTAAATCCGTTAATTCCGCTGACTGTTACATCATTGGTTGATGTTTCAAAAGTAATTTGAATATTTGCAATCCTTGACGATTCGGAAAGTGCAAGCGTGAAATACGATTTTCCTTTTTCGGAAACCGCTTTATCCGCTTTAAGCGATACTTTGGTTTCGATTTTTTCCTCTGCCGGTTTTGGGGTTTCGGAATCCGTAACGGAGATTGTGCAAGTAGCATTTACACCGTTCACTGCCGTTGCCGTGATTTTTGCACTACCTGCCGAAACGGCAGTTATAACGCCCTTGCTGTCAACGGTCGCTACCGTGTTGTCTGAGCTTTCCCAACGAATTGATTTATTCGTTGCCGTTTGTGGCAGTACCGTTGCCGATAATTGTAGTTTGTCGCCCTTTTTCATAGCTGCGGTGGTTTTGTTCAGCGTTACTTTCGTTACTTCGTGATCTTCTCCGCCGGATATTGAAGAATCAATTACTGCAAAATATCCCAAACTGTCCGTCTGTACGGTAAAGGTCTTGCTTACTTGCGATGATGAAAATTCCACAGCCTCGCCGTTTTCATAATAATACAGCTTTGCATTTTTGGAGCATCCGTCCGGAAGTCCGACACTGATTGTATAGGTATCGCTTTCGGGGGTTGCGGATACTTCATATACTTTCAAAATTCCGTTTTCCGATTTTGCCTGAAATGCATCATATTCGTTGCCCGAATTTATCTCATTCACAACAAGCTGCGAATTGATTGAAAACTTTCCCTCAACCCTGACTTTTTTGTCGAGATTGATTAAGTAAAAGCTTCCGAAATCAACACCGTCAAGATTGGATACACTGTCAAGAATTTTGTATTGATAACCCCAGTCGGCAACATTATTCACCGCCCATCGCTCTCCGTTTGAGCCTTTCTCTACATATACAACAAGGCTTTTCGGACTGTCGGGGAACATATCATAAGCTCCGAGCGTATCATCATTCGGAAATCCCGTGACACTTGCCGGAATCACCACTCTTTGCAGATTGGTGCATCCCTCAAATGCCGCCAGTGTAATATTCACAAGGCCGTCCGGAAGAATTAGATTTGTAAGCGATTTGCAATCGGCAAATGCATACATTTCAATATTGGTCGCCGCTTGCGGGAACTCGATTGACGAAAGGCTTGTACAGCCTTTGAAAATGCTGTGCGGTATGCTTGTCAGATTTTTCGGCAACTGAATATGCGTAAGCTTTGTGCAATCTTCAAATGCCCCGGAACCCAGCGACTCTACCGTATCGGGTACTGTTACATCGGTTAATCCCGAATGCTCAAAAGCGTTGCCACCGATGATTTTTACGGTTTCGGGAATCTCTATATCCGTCAGCTTTTCGGCATTTTTGAATGCCCCTGACCAGATGCGGTCAACGGTTCTTCCTTGAACGCTTTCGGGGATACTGTATAATCCCTCTCTACCGCTCGGATAAGCCGTCAATGTCAAATTCGGATCGTCATACTGCGGCTCACCCTCATTGACCCGCGGTCCGAACATAACGCCATTATCGTCCGTAAAATAATACGGGTTTTGCGGATGTACCTTTATTTTTTCCATACTGCTGCAACCTTTGAATACATTCGCCGTCACATAGCTTGCCACTGCGGGAATTTCACATTCCGTAAGTTTCGGGCAATTTGCAAAAGCATCCAATCGGATAATCAAATCGGCTCCGTCTGTCGGGTCTTCAAATATGACCCGTTCCAATTCGGTACAGCCGTCAAATGCATGGTAGCCGATTACCTGTACGCTGCCTGGAATTGTTACGCTTGTGATATTATCGTTATTTAAAAATGCCTCTCCCGCAATAATGGTGACGGTATCGGGAATTTTTATATCTCCGCCGTCTCCGAAATAACCGAGGAGCTGACCGTCTTTGATATTTGCACCAATCAGTCCGTCATTGCCGGCAGATACGCTGACGGTAAATCCCATCAGCATAGCCGCAATCACTACAAGAGAAGATAATCTGTTAAAAATTTTATTCTTCATATATACTCCTTTTTAGAAATCGCTTAAATGATTGAATATGTCTATGTAGTCCTGAATGTCAACCTTGTTGTCGCCGTTTACATCCATTGCTTTTGCTTTTGCCCAAGTTTCATCCGATGATGCTACCTGATAGTATCTTTGCGCCTCGGTAATATCAATAATATCGACCGTACCGTTGCTATTTACATCATAATTAGGAACAAATACGTTTGCCGATGATGTGCCCATTGTGACTGTACCGTTCATTGCCGACTCATCTTCACCGACAACGCCTGCCGCTTTCGCATCGGTTATTTTTGCAGTGATATTTCCCTTTGCATTGGCTTTTAAAGGAACGGCAATTTCTGCAAGCTTTGTTTTTTCTGCTGAAGAAAATCCCGAAACATTTCCGGTAATTCCGACATATGCCTTTAAGATAAGTTTTCCGTTTTCTTCTGTCCAGTTTGATGTTCCGCTTGTGAATTTGTCATTTGCAACCGTAACCGTACCTTCACTAACCTGTGCCGCATCGAATGACACCTTTAAAAGAACCGTATTCACATTTTCGGCGTTATCAAAATAAATGCTGTAAACCGCTTTTCCGTCCTTTATTTCCGGCTCTGCCGAAACAGAAAAGCTTGTGGAAACCGTCTTGACTTCAGGAGTTTGCCCCGCAACAGTTATAGTTGTTTTTTCGGGTGTATAATATTTGGTATATGCAGATGTGGATTCAAAAATCTTTGCAACTTCTTCGTTTTTCACAATGACCTTGCTGCCGGTATTCATCTCGGTGCAAATTTCCGAGCCGATTGACGGAGCTGTTTCATGCTCAAGGACAATTTCCTCAATGGCTTTCATTCCGTTAAATGTGTAGCCACCCAAGCTTGTAATGCTTGCCGGAACGGTAACTTTTTTCAAAACAGAGTTGTTTCTGAAAAGGTGCATTGCAGTGGAAGTTACTGCTTTTCCGTTCACTTCTGTCGGAATGGTGTATTCCGTTTCCGGTTTTCCGCCGGGATATACAACCATTACCGCCTCATCATCGCTGACATTGTAAAGTACATTATCAACAGTGGCAAACTTTTGCGCACCGTCTTTCATTGTGATTGATGTCAATGCATCGCAGCCATACAGAAAATTGTATCTTGTCGAGCTGAGTCTTGCCGGAAGCTCAATAGAGGTGAGTGCGGTACAATTTGCAAATGCACCTAAATTGATCGTAAGCGACGCTGCCGTATCATCGTCAAAATTTACGGTATTAAGTGCTGTGCAGCCGGAAAATGCGTTTGTTGAAATCATATCCACAGATCCGGGGATTTCAACGCTTTGCAGTCCCGTACAATCCTTGAACGCACTGAGTCCTATTTCCGTATATCCGTCCGGAATCGTGACGCCGGTAATACTTTCGTTTCCCTCAAATGCATTGCCGACAGAGGTTATCTGATATTCCTTCCCGTTGATTTCTGCGGTTGTCGGCAAAGTGATTTTGCCGCCTTCGCCGTTATATGCCGAAATGCTTACCACATACGGCGAGGAGTAGCCGGATTTTGAGCGGTCAACCGTAAAATCTCCGACCGTTGTAGTGGCAGCATTGGCGCTGACCGCGCCGATTCCCATCAGCATCACCGCCGAACACATCGTTATCATTGTTTTTTTGAATAAATTTTTCATCGCATAATCTCCATTCTATTTATTTATCGTTGCTTTATCCGCAAGCGGACGCATTGATATCATACTATCCCATACCATAACTGATATAGAGTCGGAATTAGTGAAATCAATTCCGCTGACATCAAGTTTATTTTTACCTTGCTGTAATGCAACATTTTCTTTGTGAGAACTTACCAATTTGCCGTTTTCGTCATATGCCACAAAAATCACATCGACATTTTGAGCTTTGGAAGAAAGAATATCAACCGCATCTTGACTGAAATCTAAAATGCTGCACTCTTTTGCGGAATACTTTATACTTGTTTCGTAAACTTTTACTTCTCCTTTTACCGCAGTAACGTCTGTTTCGGTAATTCCGGCACATATCACATTTGATATATCCGCAATAAACTCCCCGGTTGAGGAAACATCAATCGGAATGACGATTTTCGCAACCTTAATTCTTTCGTTTGACGAAAACCCCATTTTATTACCAGTTCTTCCGAGGTATCCTTTTACAGAAATCCTGTTGTCGGTATTCCAAGTTGTATGCAATATGTCAAAGCATTCGTTCTTTTCAAGAGTTGCTTTTCCGACATTTTTACCGTCAAAATTCATCTCAAAGAAAAGCGTACTTAAACAGTTCGTGTTTTCTAAGTATAAATTATACTCTATCCCTGCTTCGGTGCGTTTTGGTTCAACCGCTAATGTGGTTTGCGGTTTTTTCTCTGTCTGTGCAAAGACAGCAATGTTTGTTATTACAATCAACACAATTACAATTACTCCGATTATTTTTTTGCGTAAGTTCACTTGATCACCTCGCTGCTTTAGTTGATTATTAGATTAGTTTTAACTAACTTACCTGTAAAAAAAATAAATATTTCGTACATCACTCCTCATTTGTGGTTTGTCTTAACTAACCGTAGTATTTTTAAAAAGAGCCCTGTTCTCGGCTCTTTTGTTCGGTCGTCACACCATAATTAACAAAATAAAATGTATCACAACAAATTTAATTTGTCAATACTGAAAAAAATATTTGTAGATACTTTACAAATCGAAACATTTGTGATATATTATTTATAGTTAGTCGTCACTAACCGTAAATAACGCCAATTATTTACGAAAGGGTTTTAAAAAAATAAAATGAATAATAAATTTTTCAAACGCACGATTTCAGCATTTATTTCGGTGTTTCTTATAATTTCAAATTCAGCTGTATTTGCCGAAACTAATGACATTTTTGTTTCGCCGTCAGATTGTATCAGCAAAAGTGATGAGAATAAAGACACTCGTATTATTATTGAACTTGAGGACTCGCCTTTGCTTTCTTACAGTGAAAAAATCAATACATATTCTACTGTTTCGGATTTTTTTTCATCAAAAGAAGCAAAAGAGATAGAGCAAAAGCTTGAGCAGAATCGCAAGTCTGTCAAAAAAAGCCTTGTTCAAAGCGGTATGGATTTTACTGTTAAGCGTGAATATTCTACAATTATGAACGGTTTAGCTGTTGAAGCGAATGTTGCGGACTTGGATGCTATCAAACAAACCGACGGTGTAAAAGACGCATTTGTTGCAGAATTTTACTCTTTGCCTGAACCGATAGACACATATTCAAGCGGCGGAGTATCTGCAATAGGAGGCGATATTGTCGGCGATTTGGGTTTTACGGGCAAAAACAGTGCCGTAGCAATTCTCGATACCGGACTTGACTTATCGCACCCGGCATTTTCATCAGTGAACAGTCCGAAATATTCCAAAGAGGATATTGAAAGCGTTATAAAAAACAATAAAATGACGATTGGAAAGTTGAATGTTTCAAAGGTCTATATCAACGATAAAATCCCATACGCATATGATTATGCCGATGTTGACACCAATGTTTCCGGTGGTGAATCGCACGGAACGCACGTTGCTGGAATTGTCGGTGCAAACAGCGGCGGTGTGGTCGAGGGTGTCGCACCGGACGCACAGCTGTTTATCATGAAGGTGTTCGGCGACTCGTCCGGCGGTGCATATGATGACGATATTCTGGCAGCGCTTGACGATTCGGTTAAATTCGGCGTTGATGTTATAAATATGAGCCTTGGCTCAACGGCAGGCTTTTCCGAAAGTGCATATAAATCTATGCGTGAAATTTATAATCGTGTAAAAAATTCAGGAATAGCTTTATACTGTGCAGCCGGAAACGAATACAGCTCAACATATGAGAATGCAGCCGGAAACGATTTGCCGAAAGCGACAGAACCCGATAACGGTGTGGTAGCCTCACCATCAACCTATGAAGCCGCTCTTTCGGTTGCGAGTATGAACAATATTGAAACGACATCCATCTATCTGCTTTCAAATGGCAGAAAAATTCGTTATAATGACACAGCAGAAAAAGAAAGCGACCGGCTTATATCTCTTTCCGGCACATTTGAATATGTCGATTGCGGCATCGGTGCTACAACAGATTTTTCAGACAAAAACCTTAAAGGTAAAATTGCTCTGATTCAGCGTGCCGGTGAAGAAAACGGGGAAGTTCTGACGTTTGCTCAAAAGGAAAGCAACGCAAAAAATGCCGGTGCGCTTGCCGCAATCATTTATGATAATGTTGACGGTGCGCTTATAAATATGTCCACCGATAACAAAATCCCCTGTGTCTTTATCAGCAAAACCGACGGTGAATATCTTTGCGGACAGCCCGATAAAAAACTTTCCGTAAGCAAAGATTATGTTGACACATTCAAAGATAATTACAGTGGAAAAATGAGTGATTTTTCTTCTTGGGGTGTTACTTCTGATTTGAAATTGAAACCCGAAATCACTGCCCCCGGCGGAGATATTTACTCAACGCTTCCGAACGGACTTTACGGGAATATGAGCGGTACATCAATGGCGTCACCGCATATGGCAGGTGCGGCAGCGGTTATGCAACAATACATTTCGGAAAATCGTGACGGAATAAATATGACAGCCGAGCAAAGAACGAGTCTTTTTAATGCACTGATGATGAGTACGGCAGTTCCCGTTCAGGACGAAAACGGTATTCCGTACTCACCGAGAAAACAAGGTGCGGGTCTTGTTCAACTACAAAATGCGGTGAAATCAGATGTTTTCCTTTTAAATTCGGATAATTCAAGACCGAAAGCAGAAATCGGATATAATGAAAACGGAAATTTCAGCTTTGATTTTAAAGCAGTATCTATTGGCGATGATACGCTTCAATATGAGCCAACAATAACCGTTTTGACGGAAGATACGGTTTCGGAAAACGGTGTCGCTTATATGGCGCAAAAGGCAAGGAAGCTTTCAAGCGATGAGGTTTCAGTAACAATCCCGAAAAAAATTACAGTTAATCCAAATGGTGAAACTCCGGTGAATGTCAAAATTGAATTAACGGAAAAAGGAAAGGAAAATCTCAAAACTCAATTTCCAAGCGGAATTTATATTGAGGGATTTGTGACGATGACTCCGATACAAAATGATAAAGTATCACTTTCTTATCCGTTTATGGGCTTTTTCGGAGATTGGCAAGCGCTTAACATATTTGATTCTGATATTTATGATGATGAACCTGCTTCAATATGCGAAACACAAATCGGACAGTTCAGAAACAGTGATAGTGGCGGATATATTCTCGGTCATAATTACTATGTCGACGGAGCGACAGAATATAACGCAAATAAAATTGCGATAAAAGGCAGCGAAACCGGCAAAAATGTGACCGCCGCCGTTTCACTCCTCAGAAATGCCGATAAACTGACTTTTTCGGTAGATGACTCTGACGGAAATACCGTTTACAGCGAAAGCTCGACAAATGTTTCAAAAAGCTATCATTCCTCTGAAGGCTATTACACACCAATGGCAGCAAAGGGCTGGGCACCGTTTGATGTATGGAACACTCCTCTCGATGACGGAAATTATGTTTATAAAATAACGGCAACACTTGGACGACACGAAGAAACAAAAGCTTTTCCGATTGTGATTGACAGTGTGCCACCGGAGGTAATTTCAAGCCGTATAGAGGGGGCAAATTGGATTGTAACCGTCCATGACAATCACTTTATTCAAGGAGTGTGTGCAACCGCAACGGGAAATGAGCCGATTACCAAATGGATAGAACCCGATGCCACATCGGCAGATACAACATCGGAAATCACTTTTGATTTATCCTCCTCCAGATTTAAAGGACTGACACAGGCGAAAATCGCACTGATTGATTATGCCGGAAATACTTATATTTCTGATTATTATTCGCTTTCCGCAGCCGAAGTGATATATCCGCAATCGGTAACACTTGACAAGTCCGCACTTGTTTTAACCGAGGGCGAAAGTGCAATGCTGAACGCTGAGATTATGCCCCAAAATGCATCAAACAAAACTGTCACTTGGAGCATATCCGACACCGATGTTGCACAAATATCAGCAAGCGGAAAAGTCACGGCAAAAAAGACAGGAAATGCGGTGATTACAGCTCAAACAGTAAACGGAATAAAAGCAAGCTGTGATATTACCGTCAATGAAAAGCAAGCTGAAACACTTCCGATCGCAGCGGCGGTTAGCGTAAAGAAAAATACTCTTACAGGGAATATAATTCCTTTTAGATTTCAGCTTGGAAATATTAAAAAGGTGGCTACCGTATCATTTACATTTCAAAAAGATGATGCTTTGCAATTTGAAAGCCTAATCGGTAAGAACGGTTTTACTCCGCTTGGAATTAAGTGGAATAATGATAACACCGCAACAATAGCACTGTCCTATCTGCAAAACGGTGCGGGCGGAAGCTTAACCAAAAATGAGCTTTTCGATGCTGCTGAGGTTCAATTCAAAGAAATTCTTAACGATATGACTGTCGGAATAAGGCTTGTTGATGTTTCGGCAGCAGGATATGATGAAAACGGAAAAGCAGTTTACTTTACAACTAAGATTACAGCCGAAAGTGCAAATACAAATGTCACTAAAAAGTCTAACTGTGATGTAAACGCTGACGGAGTAGTTGATCTTCTTGATATTACATATTGCCAAAAATTTTATCGAATGGGTGAAAAATCTATTGATTGGAACGATTTTAAACATTGCGATTTAGATGGTAACGGCTTGATTGACATAGAAGATTTAATTATTATATTGAAAGTAATGTAAACAATATATAACTTTTATACAATAGATATTGAAAAGCTTGTTTTTATTACTATGAACTTTTTGAGCTAAAATATTGATAGATTTGATTATACTTTTATTTAATCCAAATCCATACATTCCATAATAATCAAAAATTTATTAGGGCTACACCATATAAATGTGTGTAGCTCTATTTTTATTTATGTGGGTAGTATTATCCTGCGTGATTACTAAATTAAGCATTGGAGCAGTTAAAAAAACAGCAAAGCACTAGTATAATTATGTTAGGAGTGATACTACAAATATGGATTACGAAAAATTGGGTGATAACATTCGTAATTATAGAGAACAGCGAGGTTTTACCCAAGAAAAATTAGCCGAATTATCTAACATATCGGAGAAACATCTTTCAAAAATTGAAAGAGGAAAAATCAATATAAAAATTGATACATTGGTTAATATAGCTGATGCATTAGGAACTTCGGTTGATAAACTGTTATTGGATGCTTCATCATTCACAAAGAAAGCACGCAAGATAACGGCGGTGCAGTATAACGGCAAACAGATACATTCCGGTATGGACGAGCCAAGCGGCAGATACGCCAAGACGATAGTTTTTGCTTCTACTTCATCCTTCTTTCAATGATGAAAAACTATCCGAGCGAGAAATATCAATGCCGCAAAGCAAGGCGGCTACCTTGCGGGCGACGACTCTTTATCGGGACAATGATACTTCTGCCCAGCCACAGTCCGAGCGTTAAAAGCGTCGCAGGCAATGGGGGCAGCTCGGTCGGACGACGGAGAGGTGAAATTCCTATGGAGTGTTTTTGCAAAGCACCGTCTGTAATTGCTTCAAAACAGAAATTTTAAGTTGTACCCGTCTTTCGGGACGGGTACGGCTTGACTTTGATATTAGAAATTAACGCATTTTGAAAGTGCTTTAATTTGTGATATTAAAGATTTTTTAAGGAGGTCGCACTATGACAGATATTAAAGATTTAACCACCCCTGACACTCTTGTGGATATAAACGATATATCCGTAAACAAGGACTTGCCAAAGCCGGAACGTATCAAAGAATACATACGGCAGATTAAAAACCCGTATTGTTTTAAGTGAGGAAATTTTGTCGTTACGGCAAAATACAGTGACAAAGGCTTATCCATCGAGGATTGTCTGCAAAGTATTGTCATATAATTTTTTGCGGTGTTCGCCGTTCTGTGATAAAATATATTACGGAAAAAGAATTGAATACAAGATAAATTCAATACTCTTTGATTTTGCGGACAAGCCGTAAATTTCAAGGAGGTAAAAATTTATGTATTACGCTACAAAATATCTTCGCTTATCCTACACAAGCGACAGGGCAAACGAAAGCGACAGCATAGCAAACCAAAGAAAATACATTGACGAATTTGTCAAACGAAACCCCGACATCAAAATCATTAATGAACAGGTAGACGACGGTTATTCGGGAATCGTTTTCGATCGCCCCCGCATTTAAGGCAATGCTTGAGGACATCAAAAGCGGAAAAATCAACTGTATAATCGTAAAGGATTTATCAAGGCTCGGCAGAGAGTACAACGAAACCTTTACATATCTCCGCAGAGTTTTCCCTGCTCTCGGTGTTCGCTTTATCGCCATAAACGATAATATAGACACCGCAAAGGAAACTGTTACGGGAGATATTTCCGTATCCTTTAAGGGTGTAATGAATGATGAATACTGCCGTGATATTTCCGTAAAGGTACGCACGGCACTCAATATCAAAAGGAAAAACGGCGATTTTGTCGGAGCCGTTCCCGTTTACGGTTACAAAAAAGCTGATGATAATAAAAATCAGCTTGTTATTGACGAATATGCCGCACAGGTGGTAAAGGATATATTCAAAATGCGGACAGACGGTTACAGTGCGGAGAGAATCGCAACCGAACTTAACAGGCTTGCGGTTCTATCGCCGATGGAATATAAAAAGGACAATAATATCTCACTCCCCACAGGCGGCTACTGCGACAAGGAAAATTCAAAATGGTCGGCAACAACCGTAATTCGTATTTTCAAAGACGAAATCTATACGGGCAAGCTGATACAAGGCAAATGCGGCAAGCCGAATTACAAGGTTAAGGAGTATGTAAAACGCAACGCCGATGAGATGTTTGTAACCGAAAACGCACACGAAGCGATAATCGGCAAACAAGATTTTGAGCTTGTGCAGAAAATTATGCGTATCGACACAAGAACATCCCCGAAAAAGAATGAACTGCATTTGTTTTCGGGAATTTTAATCTGCGGCTGCTGCGGAAATCGTATGACATGCAAAACCGTTACACATAACGGCGAAAAATACTTCTACTATTATTGCCCCACCGGAAAGAAAAACGACTGAACAGGCGGTAATATGATTAAGGAAACCGACCTTGTAAATTGTGTTACGGACAGCATTAAGGGACATATAAGAAATGTTGCTTCTCTGAATGCTTTAATACCGATTGTTAAGTTTCTGCTCGGTGTTTCCAATGTTTCCGTACCGTGGGAGACTTTGATTTTATCTGTGATATTGTTCGTTGTTATTCCGCTTGCCGGAGATATGCTGACTCGATACCTTGTAACAAAGAAAAAAGGTAAGGATTATTTTGAGAAAACCTTTGTCAAAAAGTTTGACGGTATCACAACCATAGGGCTTTTGCTGACGCTGATAATGATTTTCTCGTTTCAGGAAAATGTCATCTTGGAAAATCCGCTGCATATCGTTTTAATTGCCGTACCACTGATTTTGCAGACTTTCTTAATCTTTGCCATTGCCTATGGCACTTGCAAACTTTTGAAACTGCCGCACAAAATAGCTGCTCCTGCCGGAATGATTAGTGCGTCTAACTTTTTTGAATTTGCTGTTGCCGTAGCTGTTGCTTTGTTCGGTACTACTTCTCCTGCGGCGTTGGCAACAATGGTTGGTGTTTTGACCGAAGTCCCCGTAATGCTGTTTCTTGTAAAAGTAGCGAACAGCACGAAAGGATGGTTTAAGAATGGGTAAGAAAAAGGTTGCTTTTATCTGCGTACACAATTCCTGCCGCAGTCAGATTGCAGAAGCTCTCGGAAAGCATCTGCGAGGAGATGAATTTGATTTTTACTCCGCCGGAACACAAACAAAGCCACAAATAAATCAGGATGCTGTAAGGTTGATGAAACAGCTTTACGGTATTGATATGGAGCAAACGCAGTATAGCAAAACTTTTGATAAAATTCCTGCTCCGGATATTGCAATCTCAATGGGCTGTGATGTCGGGTGTCCGTATATCGGCAGAGCTTTTGACGATAACTGGGGACTTCAAGACCCGACAGGAGAAAGCGATGAAGTGTTTATTGAAATAATCAAAGAAATCGAAAATAGAATCTCTCAACTATAATGTACTTGATGGCTACTCAAACGAGCAGCCATCTTTTTTAATATGCCGGAATGCCGTATCCGTAGATAACTGAACTTCCAACCGGATATGTTTTGGTTCTGCACGTGTCTGACGAATTGCCCTCTATGGTGTAAATATTTCCGTTTTCGCACTTTTCAACGATACCTGTATGGTCGGTTATGCCGTCGCTTTCCCAATCAAAGAATATGATTGTTCCGGGTGCAGGCTCTTTTTGTTTTTAAGACTTTGAACAAAACATCATCAACTGCGTCGGTGTATCTGCCTTGTGAAATTAGGTTGTTCTTCAAGCGAACAAGGGACTGAATAGTCTGTCTGTATTCATCATCGGAAAGATATAAATGATATTTCTGTTCTTTCAAAGCAACCACCTCGCTGTTTTTATCTGATTTGATGATATATTAAAGAGAAAATTTTATCAAATATGCAAAAAAGGCTTCTGCCCAAAACAGGGCAAAAGCCTTAAAAATTATGCGATTTTTAGGTTTAGTTGTAAGCCAAGTGCAACTATTTCATCTGCACGAAAACACGTTTTTAAAAAAAGTGCTGCAAAAACGATAGTTCAAAAAGTGTAGAATCCCGAAACCCTTGACATTACCGGATTTTTAGCCACATCTAAACCAAAGGCCACTACTCCCACTCGACTTAGGGGAAGTTAATCAAGATGTTTTTTCTTGATTTTCCGTGATTATATTTCTTGAATTTCACAGTTTTACGCGCTGTGATTTGTTATGCAGAAGTTTTTGTACTCAAATTGTACTCACACCAACAAAAATTTAATGCAAATCACCTTTAATATTTTATAACCTTACATTTAATTTCATTATTAAAATTTCTGTTCAGTTAATCAAGCAGTAATGCACAAAAATACTTATGTCATTTCGTTACTGATTTCGATAACACACACTGGACAACCGTGGATAATAGCAATAAACCATAAACGGTTTTGTTTAGAAAGTCAATCTTTCGTGACATACTTTTTTCGCACAATCTTGAGAGAATCCCAAATTACAATAATTCTTGCGGCAACGCCTTTACTGCTGGTTTGTGTCTTGTGATTTTGTAATATCCCTCTTTTTCAGAACTTTCTTTATAATTATCGATCATACCGGCTTTCTTAAAGGCAACAAGTAGTTTTTCATTTTCATCATTGATTTCAAACTTCGGTCTACTGCGCGTATCAAATATTTTGAGATAATCCGTTAAGTTAAGCAAGGGGAGAATCCCTTTTATACTGTCCTCGCATAGAACGGGAATTATTGCTATGAAAAGATCGATTTTTTCATCCCGGTTCACTCTTTCTGAATGAAGAAGATTGTTTGTCAACTTCTGAGACGCGGAATTTGGGTCATCAATAATGCTTGCTATATGTCTTATGGCATAATCAAATATTTTTGCCTGGATAAAATTGTCCCATTGTTCAAATGATGAAAACAAATCAGGTAGATCAGACTTTGCAAAATTGTTATTGAGAATATGTAGACATACAGCAGGAGAATAATTCTTTCCAATTATCGAAATTTCCCCGTCAGAAAGTTCAAGCAACCTGATTTTTAGTTTATCGCTAATATCCCAAGTAAGTATTTCTAACAATTCTTCTTGTGAAAACAGAGTTTCGTCCACTATATCAATATACTTTTCTATGCTATTACGGATGTAATAAAATGTCTGATTAGGATAGTTCTCACGCATAAATTTTAAGTTATCAGCTGTCATTCTAATAATGTTTGTATCGATTAAGATAGTGATCTTATCGTCGGAAATCTCTGCGATATCAAAGGTATCATAAGAAAAATTCAATGATACCAATATTTGCCTGTAGTTTGAGTTGTCGATATCATTGCATATAACCACGCTATCGAATAATTTTTCTTTGGCATCTTTATCATATTCCGTTTTTGAAAAATCCAAATCAACATCACATCTGTTGATATAACTAATGACGCTTTCATTGAGCTTCACAGCATTAAAGCAATCCATAATATTACATTCTGAATACTGTACTATATCGGCATCCAGCAATGACGACCATAAGGAACTATCCGCAATCTCTTTTATAGAAGTAATAGTTGTCCGCAGAGCAGAAATATAAGATTGTTTATGCTCAGTAGTGAGATTAGCGTTATTTAATACAGCAACAGCTACATTCTCTTCATCGCAGATCGTTCCATTGCTTATTTTCAAAATAACGTCAAAATACTTATTTATATTTTGATTAACATATTGAGTTATTGTGGAATCTGAATTTGAACATAAAACCGTATAATTCTTGTGAATGAAGTCATCCTCATTCTTTGATCCCAAGATTTCCCTTTGAATGAGTTGCATATTTTCTGCATTGATTTCATACAAAGATTCTTTATAAACGGCATGAAATAAGTCCTTGTTCAATTCTAAATAATCAAAACCTATAAAGCATACGCCAAGGAGAATGAAGCGCTGAATCAGCCTGTCAATTTCAGGATTGTCTATTGCGAGGTAGTCGCGTGCATTAGAAATGTAATCACATAGACAATTATCTTTATTTATCAGTTTAACAATCTCATCGTCAGAGTAGTAAAGAGAAAATATTGAATACCTGCGTAGTTGCTTTTCGGTCAACAACTTTTCGTTAAGAGCTGTTGAAAAGATTTCTGACCATCTCATATTAAGGCATTTAATATAAGCTGGCAATTCTGTTGTCGCATCAAAATAAGACCCAATAAACTTGAAATTCTTTGTGCCTTTCAGTTGATCAATCAATCTTTCGATATAGTCTATACGAGAAGTTTGAAGCAAATAAGTAAGCAAATCAAAATTGAGCGTTTCCTCCTGATCAAAATCCACTAATCTAAGGCGTGAAACAACTAACTTTGGATTTTTTAATTTATAGGTGTATTCTTTGGCCTTTTTATCGGTTACGCTGCGTAGGAAAGTTTTGTCAATACGACTAAGACTATTCTCGTAAAAATAAGTCATATAGTCGGCATAGGTTTCATCGATGTACCCATTGCGAATTAAATATTTTAAGAGGTCAAAGTATTCGCTGCTCTTTATCTCATTAAATTCTGTTACTTTTCCAATTTCATTCGTGCTTGTAATGGAGAATATTGTATCGATGTTATCCCGTGTAATAATTTGATGAAGTTGCCTATTCTTGATTTCAATTATCTTTTGCTCCAAGTTGATGATTTCCTGATTTAATTCATCACACTTCTCATGCAGTTTATCTTCAAGTGCCTGTTTGCGGAACATATATTCGCTCTTATTGTCTCCACGCAAATAGTTCATTACAAAATCGGATAAATTGCTGTCATTGTACTGTGACCAACTGTAATTTCTTAAATATTTGTCTGCAAATGCAACATTTAATTCTCTCATAGAGACAAGGTGCTCATTTTGAGATAAGGTAATTCTATTCTGTTTTCCCTCGATAGCCTTTTCGATTTCCGTTATTTCAGATTTGATAAACTCGTCTTTTTTATTGAAAAGAGCATATACAAAACCTTGATTAAGTTGCAGATCGGCAAAGTCGCGCGGAAATAGATTTTTATAAGCGACAATGGCGAGCATTTTATTACAATCAAGTTCAGTAATATTCAGCCTGTTGTAATAAATTACAAATTCATTGTAGATATTCTTCAAAAGACGCATGTCGTCAATATAAAGTGATAGTCCTTGCAGAAAACTTTCATTGAACTGCTCAAATATTCCGCCCCTTTTGAGATGAGAGATAAACTGATCATATGAGTTGGAACTATCTACAACCGGTACAACCGGGATAATATAGTCAAAAAACTTGGTCCGGTCTTTTGAAACAAATATATCGTCGCGGAGCAAATAGAAAAAACGGAGTACCTTTTTGCTTTCTTTCTGCAATTGGATATTAGCAAGTGTATTTACTTCACGGAGTCGCTCGAAAATTTTGTTTGCATTAAAGCGATCCATATCTTCAAATACAATTACATCTGCATCTGCATTTTCAAACAGATACAATACTTCGTTGAGGTATTTATCAAAATAAGAATCATCGCTTTCTTCAAAAATTTCGATTTCATTGCCTTTCAAGTTCAGCTTACGAAAGATATTTTTGTTTTTCTGTATACTTATCAATCTATATACAACGAATGAAAGTAGAGCCACCATTAAAACTCCATCTACCATCAAAGCGTATTGATGTGTGGATGGTGTTAATATGGTTTTGAACCAGTTGTCAGGTAGAGAACTTAAATAGTTTTTCCACATATCGAAGCAGAAAAAATAAATAGTGGAAACGAGAAATAATACCGCTCCAATTGTTAGCCTTATAACACTTTTTTTGTTTACCTTTTTCTTTACTCTGAAATTGGTCTGAGGTATTTTTTCTGACGGAATTTGATGTATTAGTTGGTTGAGAATTTTACCTTCTAATACAGATTCCTTTACTTCCGCCTCATCTTCTTGGCCGGGAGATTTGAAATGTGCGAGAGAAATATGCAGAAAGCGCAAATTACTGTGTTTTTTCTTGTATGAAGCCAAGACGCTGCTTTTACCCGCACTGTAAGCGCCGGAAATCGCAACATTCTTTATATCAGAATTATCAAAGACATAATCTATCGCCTCTCCGTAAACATCCAAATCCATATTGTCAATCGGTGTTAATCGCTCAAACTGATATTTTCTTTCCGACATATTTATCACTTCATTTCTTCAATTTAATAGGATCAACTTTCTGCATCGTTGATATAAGTTTTTAATTGCTTTAACTAATTTACCAATAAATGGCAAGTGCACAAATCATTCTTTCTTTTCATCGAAACATTCTAATGTTGCTTGTTTAATGGCGAATTGTGCAATCACTTTCTAAATACAAACAAATATTCATGTGCTATAAGTAAAAAATTATATTTTACACTATTTGTTTTCCAATATCCTGTTGCTTTGCAATTGTGTTGTTCCTTTATTATAAGCTCCTTCAGCTTGAATCCTGTATCTTCAAAAATCCGCATTACATCAAATGACATAGGTATCATACAGCCCTTTTGTCTTGTATCACCCATAAGAATGGCACAAAACTTATCTTTTTTTAGCACTCGATAACTTTCTGCCGCAACCTTTTTCATTTCTACAGGAAAATCCTTGACTTTTAATTGTGACAAATCACCATCAATTCCATCGCTATATTTAATAATATCTGCATACGGCGGATGTGTACATATTAAGTCGATGCTTTCATCCGGTACAAAATCAAGATTCCTTGCATCGCCCTTTTTAATATACACCTTTCCTTTTGCCGGTTCATATTCAAAAGTTGTCTTTTCTTTGCACCGTTCAAGAGCAATGTCATTTATATCCACGCCTATTATATCACGGTTTAAAAGTTTCGCTTCAACAAGGGTAGTGCCTCCTCCGGCAAACTGATCAAGAACTAAGTCACCCTCTTGTGAATATCTTAATATTATATTTCTGGGTATATAAGGTGACCAATTTCCACGCCATTTCGCATCGTGAGTTGCCCAATCACCACGCTTTGGGAATGACCAGTGTGTAGTCATTTCAAGTTCAAAATCTTCCGGCTCCCATTTTTTTATTTTCTTCTCTGCCATTATTTAAAAACCTCTTGAATTATCCCGTTTTCCATATCGTTAATATTATAAATGTGTTCCATAACATCAAATGTTTCTTCAAGATTGTGTCTTGCGCTTGTCCACCCTTTACCGTCGGTAAACCACACGAAAGTGAATCCGTCTATTGTATCGGTTTCAAGAGCAAGTGTTTTATAGCTGCGCGCAGTTTCATTAAGTTTCGAGCCACCACTTCCATAAAAATTAGTTTCAATACCATATATCATATTATCAGTTTTAACAACATAATCAAAGCGTTTTTCCATTTTGCCTTGATTTGATATTGCAGATAAATCTATGTTCCATTTTTCAGTAATTTGGTGAATATACATTTCCTTAAAATAATTTTCATCTTTAACAAATCCGGCTTTTTGGATAAAGCTTTCAACTAAATTTTCCATAAGATGTCCGCCGCGGTTTTTACGACCATTGGAGTCCAAACCTGTTTCAACACCCGTTGCATAGTCAACCAAGTTGTTTACGATATGATTAGCTATCAAATCAAACAAACCTGTTTTGCGCATAAATATCTTATATTGCTCTATGGATTGGTTAGGCTTTTTAAATTCGTATGTAAACTCGCCATCTCCGTCAATAGCATAGATCTCATTTGCTCTTACAGCCAAAAGCAATGGAATACACTTCAATATTTCGGGATATTTTCCAAGCAAAGCTTCAAATTCAGCTTCAATGCTCTTTGAGCCAATAAGAGAATTTAAGATATTAAGCTCAACCTTAATGCTATCCACATTTCTATGAACTTTTGCAAAATCTATATAATAGCCGTAATCCGCAATACTATTACGAAATCCTGACAGCCATGTATTAAAATCTCTCGACATTACTTATTCCTCCTCATAATTTGGCGGTACCGGTAATCCCAATTTTGTAAGCGGTATGTATTCAAAATAATAGTGGCAATTCACGCTTATGATATAGTCCAATACATCTTTATATTTAGAATCTTTAAACCAACTTGAAAGTAGATATATGTATTCCACATCGACATTGAGTTGTGCCATTAATTTCTGATATTGCTTTCTTTTAAAATCACAAGTTTGCAATTTTTCATCAACTGAACCCGCAACCTGCTGATATTTGCATTCAATAATAAAGAGCGTGTTATTAATAACTACATAAATACTGTCATCCGGCAGAAGCTTTTTTGAAATAATCTTCGTCCAATCAACTCCGACTTCCTCCAAAAATCTATAAAATCCGTGCTTTTTGAAAATTCGAGCAACTTTTTCATCATTATAAAACACAACATCATCTGTCACGCGATACCCATTTTGGCTATTTAAAAAAGTGGCTAAATCAGTTTTTCCTTCAAATACAAGTCCTGTCTTTGTATTCCCTCCGCCTTTTCCGTTTTTTATCATAAAGTTAAATTCTCCTTAAAAGTTTGATATTAGCAATTCTTTGATTTTTCCTCTTGCTTCACTATTGCAATTAATCATTCGTGTAGCCTCCACTCGCTTGATTTTATGAGCAGAATATATATTATCAAAGAAATCATCTTCTGTATTTGAGTTTTTTGGATCCGAATTACTTATTACTATTTTAGCACCCTTTCTGTGCATATCATCAACAAAATGTGCAAGTTCGATTTGTTCTTCATCATTGAATAGATTTTCTGTATAAGCTGTAAAACTTGCTGTTTCTGTCAAAGGTCTGTATGGCGGATCAAAATAGACGAAAGTATTTTTATCAATAAATTCAGCCGATTTTCTATAATCACCACACACAATAGTTACTTTTTGCAACTTCTCCGATACTGCTCTAAGATTATTTTCATCGCAAATTAAAGGATTTTTATATGCACCCATAGGAACATTAAATAACCCCTTTTTGTTCACTCGGAACAGACCGTTAAAGCAAGTTTTATTTAAGAATATCATCAATGCCGCTTTCTCAATATTGATATTTTCATCGCCGTTTACTTTTAAATCATTGAAACGCTCACGCTTATTTATATAATACTTTTTGCGTTCATCGGTATCTAACGGAACAAAATCATTCTGCAAGTGTAGCAGTATTTCTATCAAAGCATCAATACTATCCCGAATAATACGATAGGTATTAATAAGCTCGGCATTTATGTCGCTGATATATATTTCTTTCAAATCGTATTTACTTAAAACATCAAAAAGCACAGCCCCGCCGCCTGCAAAAGGCTCTGCGTATTTTGTTATATTGCCGTCCTCAAATGGGTAATACTTTTCAATCTCTTTCAAAAGCTGACCTTTTCCGCCTGCCCACTTCAAAAACGGTTTTACAATGTTTGAATCTATACTGGCATACCTTGTGCTTCTGGCATCAATAGGCTTTTTTGCATTTGAAGGCATTACCCACATATTGCCTATCATTTCTGCATTTGCTATTCTGTTCTCCGAGCAAAGAACAGCCACTCGCCTTTGTGAGATTCCCCATTTATCAGCTGCTTCTCTTGCAGACATAATTTCCATATGAATACACTCCTTATTTGATAACACATATATTATATTCTAAAACTCGAATAAAAGCAATACCATTTTGCATTTTTCTCTGTTTTATACGAATAATTTATAATATTTTAGTCAAGATACCGTTAAGTATCTCTGCCATAACTTCTAACACATTGCCATATATCATTCATCAACTTTGCTGCTTCATTTATTTTGTCATTTGAAATATGCCATTCACTATTTGCTATATGTGCAATCTGATTTATATTTCCTCCGATATGATTTAATTCCTTGTATATACGCAGCAGTTCTTCCGTTTTGAGTGGTTGAATTTGATAACTCATAATAAGTTTCGTTATTACGGCAGTCATCGTCAGTCCTGATTCTTTTGATAGTTTTTTTAGTTTTTTCTTTACATCGTCATCAACATAAAAATTCAGCTTATTTGTATTTGCTCTCATATGTTTTCTCTCCTTTCAAACCGGGGTATTAGGGGCAGAGCCACGAACAAGTGGGCATTGGGGAGTACAAATGCCGTGCTTGCTATTACAAAAGTTCTGCCTCCAATTATAAACCCTATCTGATTGCATAAATCAACTTCTGATTTATTACCTCCTCTGCACTATTCCGAGCATTGTTCATATGCCCAACCCATTCCATTTGATGTGTAGCCTTATCGGGTGCAGTTTTCTCCGCATCTTTGATAAAGCAATCCATAATTTTCTGTGCCTTAATATCGACATCGTGCAAATGCTTATGCAGTTTTCCGCTAATCATTAAAGCCGTATATTCTCCCTTCTTATGTTCCTTAAGATACTGCCGCCTTGCCCTGCCATATCTGCCGATTTTATAATTGACGTTAGGAGCTCCCAAATTTGGAAGATAATAATCTCCCGCTTTTGTATATGTACTGCCGTTCTTTTCAAATAATGATTTCATTGTAATTCCTCCTCAAAATCTGTATGTTTGTCTAAATAGCCGTTCTATATATGCATCATAGTCTATAAGCGTTCTGAAAATACAACCTGCAAGATATGCCGTTTCAGATTTTACATCTTTGGCAGCTCTGTAACATTCCATGGCTCTGTCCAAAATTTCCGGCATCATTTCATAAAGTAATTTGGACCGTATATCTTGATTTGTGTAGGTCACCCCGTTGACAGTTATATTAGGTTTGTTCCAAAGAAGCTCCATAGCTTTCCTTGCAAGCTGTTTTTCGGTTTTGGTTGAAAACTCCTTATCCCTTTCGGAATGAAAATAACATTCGTCAAGATAATAAGTGAATTTCTCTGTTTCTAAATCCACAACCTCACCTTCTTGTTGTAGTGGTTTTTGATAAAATAAGTATTGTTAAATGGTTATTGATATATTTATTTCCCGTCTTTATCGGATAGGCGGTGAGTGTTTAATACGGAGGGAGTGCCTCCGTATTATATAGGCAGTGACTCTATATGGTATAGGTTACTTGTCTGATGATTTTTGTCATTTGCGGTTTTCCGATACCGCATTTCTTTTGTGATAAATCCCTTTTCTTCCAAAGAAGCCGTTACCTTTCTCACCTGTGATATGCTTATGTTGCAATCCGCTGCGATTTTAGCTGCTGACGGATAACAAGTCCCTGTCTTTCTGTCGGCTTTCATTACAAGATACGCATACACAATAAACTCATACGCCGATAATCCGCACTTAAATATATCATTTTGCATTGTAAAGAAATTACCATTCACAAATACCCGCCTTTCTAACTTAGGTTATCGTTTTGAAGTCATCGGCTGATAATTTTTCGTTATCAGCCATAATCTCCCGCAATTGTTTCAAAAGTGCCTTGCACTCGCATGATGTTTCCGTTTCACATTCGGCACTTTCAAATGCTTCACGCAGCTTTTTTAATTCAAGAGCCAATCTGTCACTTTTGTATTTACCAACAGAAATTTCAATGCGTTGATACAGCAGTGATTTTATAAAATACTCGCCTTTGGGTATTCCGCAAACTTTAATTCTTGCCTCAAGTGCAAGTCGTTCCTCCGGCGAAACCCGAAAGCTGATTGTTGTATTGCGAAATCTGTTTTTATCAAGTCCGCTCATTGCAAATCCTCCCGATAAACTTTCTCTAACTTGTCCGACAACGCTCTTTGTTTATTCGGATAAATATGTGCGTAAATATTCATTGTTGTTTCCACTCGCTCGTGTCCCAAACGGTCAGCAACTTCAAGCGGTGTAATACCCATTTCAAAGAGAAGTGCGCAATGCGAATGCCGAATATCGTGGATCCGAATACGCTTTACACCGCTGTTTTTAATGCCTCGCTGCATTTCGTGTTCCATAAAATATTTGGTAACTTGAAATAATCTGTCGGTATCCTCCAAGCAATATATCGAATTCATGTAATCCTTGAGGTCAGCAAGCAAAAAATCGGGAACAGTTATCGTCCGTTTGCTTTTGGGGGTTTTGGGCAGTGTTATTACATCTTTTCCGTCAAGCCTTTGATATGATTTTGAAATGCTGATTGTTTTGTTTTCAAAATCTATATCAGCCGGAGTTAAAGCGAGTAATTCACCTAATCGCATACCTGTCCAAAACAGAGTCATAAACGCAGCATACGATTTCTGTTTATCCATAATACTGTCAATGAATTTATAAAACTCATCTTTTGTCCAAAATTTCATCTCATCAGCCTTGTTTTTACCCATTCCACCGGCTTTGCGGCAAGGATTATTCTGCAAGTCATAATATCGAACTGCATAATTGAATATCGCCGTAAGCTGATTGTTAATTGTTCTGAGATATGTTTGTGAATAGCCTTGCGAAATCAACTCATTCTGCCATTTACGAATATCAGCAGCGGTTATACCGTTCATTCGCCTGTTTGAGAAATACGGCAAGATTTTCAAATCTATTATGTATTTCTTATTTCTCATAGTATTCTCTCGAAGCCGAGGAGTCATATCATCATAATAGAGCTTCAAAAATTCTTGAAAATTCATATTAAAAAAATCTGCTTGCTGTGACGCAAGAAAATTTCTGACATACTCCTCAGCCTCTCGTTTTGTAGCGAAACCGCGTTTTGTTGTTTTTCTGCGAACACCCTGCCAATCTGTATATCTGAATTGAATCAGCCACTTTCCCGTTTTCTTGTCTTTTTCTGCCTTCATAAATCAAGCCTCCTTTGCATTGTAACCAAACCATCGCTTTTCAAAGTACCCCTTCGGCACTTTCCCTGCAATTACAATAAAACCGTCTTTATCAAGCTCCTTGTTCAGCTTTCTTATGATTTTATAAGCATATCCCATAGATACACCCAACATATCCGAAAGCTCACGAGCCGTAATGTAAATTTTGTTATCCGCATACAAATTACCTCCTTAATTTGTTGTTGCGGTGTCGCTACATTTATATTATAGCGTAGTCGCTACAATATGTCAAGAAGTAATTTTGAATTTTAATAGTTTTGTAACATTTGATGATTTTTGTTAAATGGTATGGACATTTTTATTTTTATGTGCTATAATAATAGCGACTAAACTACAAAAGGAATGAAATATTATGACTATCGGTGAAAAAATAAAGTATTTCCGCACACGCATAGGCATAACCCAAGCAAAGTTAGCCGAGCTTTCGGGAATACACCCCGTGTCCATAAGAAAATATGAAACGAACAAAATGGTGCCGCAAGCTCCGCAAATTGACAGAATAGCGGAGGCTCTCGGCATAAGCTCTTTTGCGATTGCCGGAATTGAGAATAATATACGGCTTGAAACAGTCGGTGATTTTATGGGACTTATGATTATGCTCATAAAGACAAAAATCATATCATTAAACGGCGAAAGAGAAGAAAACGGTATGCTGAACTCCCAAACTGTCAGCGTTGAAATAAATCCGTTTATCTCAAATTTCTTCAATGCAAAAATTGATAGTATAGAGATTTCTGCAAATAAAATCATGTACTACTTAAAATCCGATAAAGTATTGAGCGATATTTTGAAATGGGAGCGGATAAATTACAGATATGAAAAATGTGCCGCTGAAATTCACGGCACATCGGATAAAGAGCTTATAAATATTTTAAATAGCCTAAAAGAACAAAAAGAAGTTATTGAGCTTGAACTTCAACACTCGGATATTTCACTTAATGCAGGCGGCGGTATCTCGGTTAAAATTCCGCCGATAATATAGTGTGATACTATTCTGATACTGTAATTTTGTACTCAAAATGTACTCAAAAGGCAAAAAGAAACCCCGAAAATCCACTGTTTATGCGGACTTCGGGGATTTTTCTGTTTACTCCCACTCAATAGTTGCAGGCGGTTTTGAAGTTATATCATAGACAAGTCTATTAACGTGTTTTACTTCGTTTACGATACGATTTGATGCTTTTTCTAGGACATCGAACGGTATTCTTGCCCAATCGGCTGTCATAAAGTCGGTTGTGGTTACGGCTCTTAAAGCAAGGGTATAATCATATGTTCTGCCGTCACCCATAACACCGACGCTACGCATATCTGTAATAACGGCAAAATACTGGTTTATATCTCTTTCAAGACCTGCATTTGCGATTTCTTCTCTGAATATAGCGTCTGCGTCACGCAAAATTTCAAGTTTATCTTCTGTAATTTCGCCTATAACTCTTACGGCCAGTCCCGGTCCTGGGAACGGTTGACGCCATACGAATTTTTCAGGCAAACCAAGTTCGATACCAAGCTGACGCACTTCATCCTTAAACAAATCACGAAGCGGTTCAACAATTTCTTTAAAATCAACGTGTTCCGGAAGTCCGCCTACATTATGATGGCTCTTAATAACAGCCGCATCACCTGCACCGCTTTCGATAACATCCGGATAAATTGTACCTTGAACAAGATAATCAACCTTACCGATTTTCTTAGCTTCCGCCTCGAACACACGGATAAATTCCTCACCTATAATCTTACGTTTCTTTTCGGGTTCTTTTACACCCTCAAGCTTACCTAAAAATCTATCCTGTGCATTTGCTCTGATAAGGTTAATATCAAACTGATTTCTGAAAAGATTTTCAACTTCATCGCCCTCATTTTTACGAAGAAGTCCGTTATCAACGAACACACAAGTAAGCTGCTTGCCTACCGCTTTATGAAGCATAACTGCCGCAACAGATGAATCCACACCGCCTGAAAGAGCACACAAAACTTTACCGTCACCAATCTTTTCACGCAAAGCCTGAATTGATTTTTCGGCAAAATCGGACATAAGCCAATCGCCCTTACAACCACAAACGTTAAACAAGAAATTCTTCAACATCTGCTGACCTTGTACAGAATGATTTACTTCCGGGTGATACTGTACCGCATACAATTTCTTTTCTTCATCTTCATAAGCCGCACACGGACAATCGTTAGAATAAGCAGTAATCTTGAAACCTTCCGGAATTTTATCGATATAATCCGTATGGCTCATCCAAACTACTGTATTTTTATCAACATTTTCAAACAACTTACTTTCAGAAGTTGTGATTTCCGTCTTACCGTACTCACTTACAGGAGCAGTATCAACGTGACCGCCAAGAGTATATGCCATAAGCTGACTGCCGTAACAAATACCCAAAATAGGAATACCAAGTTCAAAAATTGCCTTATCGTAGTGTGGTGATTTTTCGTCATACACACTGTTCGGACCGCCAGTAAAAATGATACCTACCGGATTTTTTTCTTTAATCTTCTCGATAGAATTTTTGTATGACATAACCTCGCAATATACGTTACATTCACGCACTCTGCGGGCTATAAGCTGATTATACTGACCGCCGAAGTCAAGTACAATTACTGTTTCATTCTGCATTTTCTTTCCTCCGTTTATTATATTATTTTAATTATATCATTAATCGACACTGTTTTCAATAGCTTTTACAAGTTTTAATGTTCTTTGCACGACCATTCTGTCACAGCTAATTTTATGACAGCCGTGCGTTCAAGCACGTTTTCGTTAAATTCATAATCGGATTTACCTGTATAGTGGTGCATGATTTGATTAAGTCCTTTAATTTTAGTGTCCCTGTCTGCCACTATTTTTACCTGTCCCTTACCCATAATGCTTTGATACAAATACGAATGACCGCAAGCAGTATCACTTGTTACAAGCTCATGTTTCGTATCTGTTTCAAAACTTATTTCGGGTTGATTATTGATTAGATCAATCTTCTTCCCCTCTGTCGCTCCGTGAAAATACAATGTAAGTTTGCCGTTATTATCTTCATATCCGAAGTTCATCGGAACAATATACGCACCTTTATCGTCCACCAACCCTATACGACAGCAGTCACACGATTTCAATATTTCAATCATTTTATTGTAATCCGTAACTTCACGTTCTTTTCTTCGCATAATCACAACCTCAGTTCTTGCTCTCCAAAATTATTGTAACAGGACCGTCATTTGTAAGTGATACTTTCATATCTGCACCGAACTCGCCTGTTTCGGTATGTATACCTTGTTCCCTGATATATGCAACAAATTTTTCATACATTTCATTTGCGCTGACAGGCTCCATTGCATTGCCAAAATACGGACGTCTGCCGTGTGAGCAATCGCCATACAAAGTAAATTGCGATATAACGAGCATACTTCCGCCGACATCTTCAAGGCTCAAATTCATTTTATCGTTTTCGTCACTGAAAATACGCAACTTTATAATCTTGTCTGCGATATACTTCATATCTTCTTCAGTATCACCGTTGCCGACACCGAGAAGAACAAGCAAGCCGTCATCTATTTTTCCGTTCACTCTGCCGTCAATTTTAACATCGGCATTCGTTACTCTCTGTACAACCGCTCTCATATGTCATACCCACTTTCTTCTATTATCATTTGCAAGCGTTCCCATTCTTCCATAAGGCTTTCGATTTTGTCCTGCAATTCTGTTATTTTATCGGTTATCTCGCCTGCTTTGACATAATCGGTTGCAATATCGGAATTTTCAAGCTCTTTAGAAAGTTCCTCAACCTCCGATTCCTTATTTGATATTTCCTCCTCAACCTTTGCAAAGCGATTAAGCGTTTTACGTTTTTCCGCCTCCAAACGCTTTTGCTCCTTATAATCAAGGTGACCTGCCGACTCTGTTTTCTGTTCTGTCTTAATCGTTTCGCGTGCCACAAAGCTGTCGTAATCACCGCTGTAACTTTCAACACCGTTCGGTGTCAAATACAAAATTCTGTCGGCAAGTTTATTTATAAAATATCTGTCGTGCGATACCATTATCATAGTACCGTCATAATCAGAAAGTGCATTTTCAAGAGCCTCTCTCGATTCAATGTCAAGATGGTTTGTAGGTTCGTCCATTATAAGCAGATTAACACTCTTAAGCATAAGTTTTACAAGTTCAACTCTCGCTCTCTCGCCACCGGACAACTTATGTATTTCCTTAAACACATCTTCGCCTTTAAACAAAAATACTGCAAGTGCATTTCTGATTTGAGTTTGAGTAAGGTTAGGATATTCATCCCATACCTCGTCTATAACTGTTTTATCCATATTAAGATTTTCTTGAATTTGATCATAGTATCCTATATGGATATTCGCACCGATTTTATATGAGCCTTCCGTCTGCTCATAATCGCCCATTAAAATTTTAAGCAACGTTGTTTTACCGCAGCCGTTCGGACCTAAAAGGAATACCTTTTCACCCTTTTTAATAAGCATATCAACATTTGAAAACAATCTGTTATTATCAAATGCCATACCCAAACTTTCCGTCTGAACAACGTCTTGTCCTCCGCCTGCACAAGCCTTGAATGTAAATTCCATTTCTTCGGGCGACTGCATAGGAGCATTCAAATCTTTTTCCAGTCTTTCGATAACTTTCATTTTGCTTTCGGCAGTTTTAATATTTTTCTCTCTGCCCCAACGTCTTTGTTGCTCAACAACATTTTCAAGACGTTGAATTTCACGCATTGTGTTATCATAATTTCTCTGTTCGGTCTTTTTGTCGATCTCCCTTTGTGCCATATATTCACTGTAATTTCCGTTATACGAACGGAAACGACCGTTTTCAAGTTCAAAAGTCTTGTTCGTAACTCTGTCAAGAAAATATCTGTCGTGCGATATTACAATAAATGCACCGCTATAATTTCTTAGGAAATCCTCAAGCCATTCAACCGACTCTATATCAAGATGGTTTGTCGGCTCGTCCAAAAGCAACAAATTTGCATCGGACAAAAGAATTTTACCGAGTGCGACACGCGTTTTTTGACCGCCGGACAATTTGTCTACACACAAGTCAAATTCATCTTCCGAAAAGCCCAGTCCCGTAAGTGTGCTTTTAACTTTTGATTTATAATAAAATCCATCACGTTCGGCAAATGCTTCCTGCAAAGAAGTTTGACGTTTTACAAGCTCGTCGATATTGCCGTTATTATTTTCTATATCGAAACGAATTTCATCAAGCTGATTTTCCATTTCGATTACATCGGCAAACACAGTAAGAGTTTCTTCCCATATACTCTTTTCACTGCCGTTTACGGAATACTGATCAAGGTAACCGACACGCAAGCCTTTATTCTTAAAAATTTCACCCTCATCATAATCCATATCACCTGTGATTATCTTAAAAAGGGTTGATTTTCCCGCACCGTTTACACCGATAAAACCGATTTTATCGTTACTGTCAACATTAAACGATACACTGTCAAAAAGCGTTTCATCAAGAAACATTTTCTTTATATTACTTCCATTAAGCAGTATCATAAATTACTCCTTGTATTTTAGTATTTCAACATATTTTCAACCATTGTCATTATGTCATATCCGTAATTAATATCAGGACACCAACGTCCGCCAAGTTGCTCGACATACTTTACCGTACCTGCCCAAGCTATACTCTTTACAACATAATATCTGTCGTGCGGCTCTCCTACGGGTGCAAGTCCGACATACGCAGCCATATGATTATAATGTGCTCTTACACCGTCCTCAGGTGTTGCAAAAGTTTCGTGATCCTCTGTTTTGTCACCTGTCGGTTTTTTAATTTTTATGCCTGCCCAGTTATTCATTTCAGGCAATACAGCGCCGCCGTAATTTCCGTATGCTGTTTCTTTGCCGGCTTGCGCATACATCACTTCCGGTCTGATTCCGAAAACTTCTCCGTAATACCAATAAATCGGTGCTATATCAATAAATCTTTGGTGTGCCCCTTTTGCCTTTGCCCAAGCCTGTGCCTGTTCAACCGTCACCTGTGCGTTACCTGTGATTAAAGTTTTGTCTGCCGCAGGATTTACCACTCTGTAAAGGAACGTACAAGCCTCCGCTCTTGTAAGCAAATCTTTCGGACGTATATTACCGCTGTCACCAAGCATATACAAATTTGTTACCGCGGTTTCAAGCAAATTTTTATATGCGTCATCAACGCTTTGAGCGTCTTTAAAGCTGTAATTTGTGATTGTATAACTGTCAGCTGCCTTTTGACCGCTTGCTTTTACCAATGACGCCGCAAATTCTTCACGCGTTACATATTCACCGCCGTTAAATAACGAGCCTTTTTTCGGCATATAATCTTGAAATGCCTGTACATATTTATATGACCACTTATTTTTTCCCACATCATTAAATTGAACTGCTGAATTCGATTGTAAATTAAATGTATCGGTAAATATTTTTGCCATTTGCTCTCTTGTAAGATTTCCGCCAAGCATCAGGTCACCTGTTTCATCACCTGAAATTATATTGTTTTCCAAGCAATATTCAACGCTTTCCTTTGCCCACGGATACTGTTCCTGCCAGCCTGCCGCCATAACAGGTGCAGACACCGACGCACAAATCAATGATGCCGATATTAACGATATTATTTTTTTCATAATAGAATGTTTCCTCCAAGTCGTATATTTTACCAATAATACATTATATATCAAAAACATACCGATTTCAACATCATAGTTAAAATTATTTTGATATATTACCAAAATATATATGTATCATATCTCAATTTACCGAATAAAATACATTTTTAAGGTTATTACTATACACAAAAGGAGTGATATTATGATAGAACAAGATACTGTAAAACTTTTAAGAGAATGTGACGCCGGTATAAAAATGGGCGTGTATTCAATAGAAGAAGTTCTCGGTGATGTAAACAACGGTAATTTCAAGCAAATGCTTGAAAAAGCAAAATCAGACCACCAACAACTTCAAGATGAAATTCAAATACTTCTTGACAAATACCACGACGACGGCAAAGATCCTAATCCTATGGCTAAAGGTATGTCGTGGTTTAAAACGAATATAAAAATTTCTGCCGATTCTTCGGATAATACGATTGCCGACCTTATCACCGACGGCTGTAATATGGGTGTTAAAACATTGCACAAATATCTTAACAAGTACAAAGCCGCCGATGAAAAGTCAAAAGATATTGCTAAAAAACTTATCAATATTGAAGAAGAACTTACCGTTGATATGCGTTCTTATTTATAATTTATTTAGATAAAAACGAAACAAATCTGAACTTTTTATCCATCATATTGCCGATAATGCCGACCGTTTTACCCATAGTAAACGCCGCAAGGACAGTTCCTATTCCCAATCCGTCAAGACGTCCGAGAAATATAAGCGTCATACCGGCAGTTACTGCCAAACACGTTACGTCAAAAATTATTTTAACTTTTGAATATGAAACGTTTATAATCTCTGACAATTCTCTCGGGAAAAGGTCTGTCGGTATTATCGGTAATTTACATCTGTTTGATAATGCTATGCCTATGCAAAGCAAGAAATAACTTACGACAAAGTATAACACGCACCAACCCAAATCAGTCGGTAAAATGTCTATCCACATTTTATGTACATCAAGCAATTCACTGAATATAAAGCCCACCACAAAGCTGAACAAATATTGCGGAACAAACTTTTTTCTAAGAATCATTAAACTCAAAACAAGCAATCCTTGAAAAATATATGTCCATGTTCCAAGCGATACTTTCGGAATAACCTCCGAAAACGCATACGGAACACTCGATATAGCCGAAATTCCCGCACCTGAATATAACATAAGCACAACACCGAAACTGTTGATTATAACCGCCAACGCAAGTGCCAATTCTCCTCTGAATATATGTAAATTTTCTTTGGTCGTTGTGTATCCCTCCATTGTTTTTGCCTTTGATTTACATTTAGGTTTTATTGTATCACATATACTTTATTGTTACAATAATATATATCCATATTGATTATAAAAGTATGTAATATCAAGATTTATTTTTCATCTCTTGTGCTTTAACAACAAAATCTTTATAAAAATCGAATTTACAATTCAAATATCTTTTTACCTCTCGAGAATCTCCTGCATATTTTTCAATTCCCAATATATCCAGAGCTGCATACGCACATCCCGAAGCACTTGTACCAATAGAAGTGTAAGTCTCGGACTTTAATTCTTTTATTGAATCAATAATATCATCATCTGTTATATTATACATTACCGCACAAGCAATCGCATTTATTCTATAATGTAATCCGGTACATTTTAACCCCCATAGTATCGCATTTTTATCTCCTAATCGCATTGCTCTGATTTTCTTTTCATCTTCATCTGATATTATTTTATTATTTTCCATAAAGTTTCTGATACTCCTTACCTAAATATACAGTTTTTAACCTATAGTACAACAATTATTTTTAGTGTACTTTATTAATAACAGTGCCATTTGCATTGTTTGCATATCTCTTTAAAATTTTCTTTTGCTTTATACTTTTTAGGTAAACATGACATTTTGAAACAACCGTCAATAATATCTCTATTTTCAATACAATCTATATCCTCTATAATTTCGTCAACCAGAGGACAAAACACCTCTGTAACAATGTTTTCCTCATTATATTCCATATTCATTACTCCCAATATTTTTATATACAAATTCTTTAATTAACTTAATAAATTTTTTCATAAAGTAACCTTTACATTTTCAATTTTGACATTTCGTATTGCATTTTCGTTAAAGCCGTTTATTTTTGCTTTAATCTGTAAATTTTCAAAAGTAAAATCTGACAATATATATTGACTTTCGTCTGTCTTGACATCAAAAAATGTATTACACTCACATTCGCAATTTTTCATTACAACATTATCCGCATAAGAAAGCGGCACATCTTTCCTGTCTTTCAAATCGTAAAACTGCGTCCAAGGGTTTATGTTGATAAAGCTGTCAATTTTACCTTTTATATCTTCAACACTGATATATTCATAATGCTGAGGTGTATCGGGACGCATTTTAAGCCACAACAAATTTTTACCCTCTTTAATATTTATTCTTCTTAAAATTATATTTTTATTATGTACAGATTCCGAACCGCAAGTTAGGCAACCGTGACAGAAACCGTATGTACAATCTTCAATTAAAATACGTTCGTTAGAGCCGTTTTCGGGTAATTTATCCGCCCAAGGACCTTTTCCGCCTTTCAGTACCACCGAATCATCATTAACTTCAAGATAACAATTTTTAACCAAAACATCTGTACACACGTCTATATCAACAGCGTCTGTACTCGGTGCTTTAATCGGCTTTGCCGGTGAAAATATATTGCAGTTTATATACTTGACGTGATGACATTTGTATATATGAGTAGTCCAATAGTGCGAATTTTGCAAGTGCAAATCGGCTATTGTGACATTACTGCTGTTTGATATGTAAACAAGTCTTGGACGCTGCTCGTCCTTGTTGGTACAGTTGGGATTCCATTCACGTCTTAGCCAAAACGCTCTCCACGATTTCAAACCGTTTCCGTCTATTGTACCTTTTCCGCACATTTTAAAACCGTCAACATTATCTGCATTAATCAACGCAGCAAAATACGGACACATTTCACCCTCCATACGAGTTTGCATTATCGGATAATCGTAAATATCATCACTGCCCTTTAACACTCCGCCGTCCTCAACATAAAGATTTACCCCTTGTTTGAAAAACAACGCACCCGTAAGATATGTTCCTTTCGGAACTACTATCACTCCGCCGCCGTTTTCATATGCTCTGTCAATCAAATCCTGTATTTCTTTCGTATGTATCTTGCCGTCATCAAGGACATTGTTATCAGTTAATACATATTGCTTACCCAAATCTCTTAATTCGGGTATTGTTATATCGTAAAACCACTTATCTATAACAGTTCCGTCAGGGAAAATTTCTTGTTTGTCCATATTAATTCTCCTATTTTTTTATTTAATTAAATTATATCACGTTACTTTGCATTTTGCCATATATTTTGCTTGTTTTTCACCCACAAAATATGATACAGTAAAATAAATTTTTATAATATTGAAACTTTTTATATATTTTTTGTGTATATAATAGCGTACACATCAAAAAATAGTGCTATTTTTTACAACGAGAGGAGGCTTATAATTTGATTGATGAACAAAAACTTTTACATAATCTCAAAAAGCGAAATCGTAACAGCTTAGACGACATTATAAAAATATACACGCCGTATGTAAGTGTAATTGTTTATAATACAGTCGGCTGTAAATTGTCAAAAGAAGATATGGAAGAAATCGTTTCCGATACATTTTTTCTTTTATGGCAAAGCTCTTTAAACATTGATGAAACCAAAGGCAATATGCGTTCATATTTAGCAACTATCGCCAGAAACACATCAAAGAATAAACTTCGCAAATATCATTCAAATGAAGTTCTGAATGAGCAAATTATATCAAGCGATTTAACACCTCAAGACAATATAATAAAAGCAGAAAACAGTCAACTTTTAACCGAACTGATTACATCACTCGGCGAGCCTGACAGTGAAATATTTTTCAGGTATTATTACTACAACGAAAAAATCAAAACAATTTCAAAAGCAATGAATATTTCCCTGTCGACAGTCAAAACAAAACTGTATCGCGGTAAACAAAAATTAAAAAACACTATTATAAAAAGGAGGGCTAATGATGAATAAACGTTTAGCTAAATTACAAAAAGAATTAGATATTTCAGATACTCATAATATGCCGAGTACGGATATTATTCTGAAAAATGTAAACAACAAAATCAATGTTTCTCCTGAAGAAAGGAAGATTTATATGAAAAGAAAATATTTAAAAATAACATCAATCGCCGCCGTTATATGCGCACTTGCGGTTACAACCGCATTTGCGGCTGATTCAATCAGCGGTAAAATCGGCGAAATTATATCATATTTTCAAAATGACAATGCTGTCGAAATGACAAGCCTTGAACAGCTTGCAAATTTTAACGACTCAATCGGAAAAAGCATATCAAAGGATGGTTACACACTTACTCTCGACAACGTAGCCGCTGATGATAACTTTGTTCATGTATTTTATACAGTTACTTCTGAAAATGAGCCTTTTTACAATAACTCTGACAATAACGCACCTATTTGGAGCAACAGTTTAAATGTTTCGGCAGACATTCAATGCGTTATAAACGGCAAACTTGCAGACGTAAGCAACAACAATCACGAGGATGGATATTTTGTAGACCAACATACATATAAATGTGCGTCGAAATATAATGTATCGGGATATGATATTCCAAACAAATTCAATCTTGAATTGTTTGCATTTATATCAAAAACAGATACTGCCGAAGAAAATTATCCTGCCGCACTCACCAAATTATTCAACTATCAATACGACAGTATAACAGATGAAGATAAAGACGCAGTATGGTACATTTCAACCAACATTGACAAATCAAAAGTTAAGGTTAACAGCATAACAAAGGACATCAATTTAAAATTGTCTAATTCCGACGCTACTGTTGAAAAAGCCGTATTTTCACCGTTCGGCAATCAGCTTGTAATTTCAACTCAATCAACAGGAGATCCCGATAACACCGTCGCACGTGTTGACAGCTTTGCTTTGTATGACGAAAACGATACTTGCCTTGATATTTTAAACTCCGATTTAAGTGTAAATGCAGACGGAAGTTCACGAAATTCGCTTGAATTTCTTAAAGCAAACAAGGATACAAAACAGTTAAAATTCGTGCCTGTTAAATACTCATACAATACCAAAGATTTCGACACAATATTTAACAGTGTCGGAACATATCCTATTGAATATAAAATTAACGACTACGGCAAAGTAATTGTAACCGGCATCAGAATTACAGACGGTGAAATTGACATTGATTATTACAAAGACGGTTTTGTTCCATATGATCCTGCGTTTGTTCTTCAAAATGACAACGGCGAAAATGCTGAACCAGGCGATAAATTCAGCTCAACATTATACACCGATGTAAATTACGAAACTAACAGCTATACTGCAAGGTATGTATTTGAAGCATATGACGATAACGGTAAACTATTACCGATACCCGAAAGTTCAAAAGCAGACGCTCTAAAACATCAATTTACAAAACTCGGTGTTGTTAAAACAGATTACTACACTCTTGATTTTGACAGTGCCGTAACAGTTAATCTAAAATAGTTAAAAAGGTGTCAAGCCCAAGTGAACATAATTTCAAAAAACTGACAATAAAAAAGAGCCTCCTATGGTAAAATGAAACCATAGGAGGCAATTTTATGTCAAGAAGTTATCGTCATATACAAGAATGTAACAAAGAAATTATTGAATTAAAGCATAACGGCTGTCCGGTTAGACAAATATGTGAAAAATATAGATTTAGCAAAAATACTACTCTATATTATTTTGAATGTTCATTACAGAATACACGGCAAGAAAATAAGAGGGAGAGAAGAAATCTTATTAGGGGTAACAAGTAGACCGTATATTCTGAAATCAACAATCAACTCCATCAATTATCACATATATCGGCAATAACACCGGCTAAAGCATCTCCCATCTGCTTATATCCTATTTCAGATGGATGCACCCAATTAGTTATATGTCGTTCAAAATGTTCTGAATATATATTACTTTTTATGTAATCACTCTGAAATCCATTCACTGTATCACATACAGCAAGCATAGGGCATACAAAAATATTCTCGTTTCTGCGTCTGTCAAACAAGTCTGTAATTGCACTGCAAGCCATTTTTATACAATATTCATATTGTTTCGCACTGCTTTTACAACCAAGTTGTGTGCCCCATGAATATTGATCGCCACCACATATAGGGAGATTTATGACAATTTTTATGTTATGATTATATTTATGTATCGCCTCTATCATATTATTAAGATTGCATATAAATTTATTTAATTCATTGTCAAATTCAGAATAACTGCATATTTGAAATTCATTTGCACCGAATAAAATTGAAACAATATCAGGAGTCGGCATTGAATAACGCTCCATATATTTTGAAAAATCAAATTTGAACACAGGATTTTCACAAACAACATCATATATTCCTTTACTATAACGATACAGTTTATCATTATCGCAAATAACCATTCCATCTTGTATTGGCGTTACAGATGTTCCTATATGACTGTAATCTGTATTTGTATTGAGCATATATTCATAAAATTTTTTATCACCGTAATATTCTTTACCGTCAAATCCTTCAGGAAATAAGAACGGAGAAATTCCCCAACCGTCATCTGTATATTTTTCAAAATACGCACTGCAAGTCCAACCGCCTCTTCCTTCGTGATTTACATTATGACTGATATTTCTTAAACCTATTGTATTAATATTTTTTAGTTTATTCATAGTATGAGCAATATAAGTTTCAGCCATAGTCATACTGTCACCGATGCAAAGCAAATTAACGGTCGGATATTCTTTTTTCTCAAATATTTGAACGCGGCAACTCTTTTCAGTGAGCAATTTGCCGTAATATCCATAAATTTTCAACGTAAGCAAAAAAGTATCGGCTATGTCATTAAACTCTTCCAACCGCCAACAATTACCAAGATTTTTGCCAAATTCACACTCTATCTGAACATCATATTCTTCAGAGTATGGATAAATAATATTTTTATAATATATCGAATACTGTTCAAAGTCTGTATATATACTTTGATTTTTGACATCTCTTAAAACAGAAATTTTTTCAGGCAATATTATAATAGGCTTATCACAATACATAATCATTTCATCCTTTGGTTTAATATATGTGATACGCGGCATAATGCCGCATATCACATTATAAAAATTATTTATATATAGGTCCGTAGTTTTTGCAAGCCGCATAATCTGCCGCTTGAGAATCTTCTGTACCGAAAGACGACCATACGTGCGGACGATATACCTTTTCATCAGCTACATTATGCATTGTTACAGGAATTCTCAACATTGAGCAAAGTGTTATCAAATCAGCACCAACGTGTCCGCCGATTGTCACACCGTGATTAGCACCCCAATTAGCCATTACACTGTATACATCAGTAAATGCACCCTTACCTGTAAGAATCGGAGCAAACCATGTTGTCGGCCATGTAGGGTCTGTACGTTTATCAAGTTTATCATGAATATCATCATCAAGATTGCAAGTATATCCTTCTGCTATCTGAATAACAGGTCCAATACCTTCAACGATATTCACTCTAAGCATTGTTACAGGCATTTCTGCTTTTGTTCTGAAGTGGCTTGAGAAACCGCCGCCTCTGAAATATTCATAATCTGCTCTGCACCAATCTGTTGCATCAATACAATTTTGAATATCTTCATCAGTCATATTCCACCATTCTTTTTGTGTACCGTTGCCGTTCTCGTCTTTTGCCGCACCTGTACAATCAAGTGCCGTTGCACCGGAATTAATGAGGTGAATAATGCCGTTAGCGGCTTTACCTGTAAGTTCTTTACCTGTTACACGTTTTACGGCGTCGGGTGACCAATATGTACGAACATCGTGGAATGCAGGTGCTTTACCTGTAACAAGTGTTGCCAAAAGCATCGAAATACCGTTTAATGTATCATTTTCGGTTGCAAACGGAGTAGGCATTTTTTTACCGTTCCAGTTGAATGACGATGCCATAATTGCCTCTGTAAAATCAGCGTTAGGCAGCCAATCTGTCCAGTGTCTTTGACCTTGGAAACCGCCTACTATTGCATTCTTTCCAAGTGCCTCTTCATGCCAACCAAGTTCGGCAAGTTTTGGATTTCCGTAAAGAATATCATTTACGATTAACGTAAACTTAGTGATAAATTCCCAATCCTTATCTGCCGAAACGACTTTCGATTTTGTAATAATGTCAGGCAAGTTTTTACCTGCATTTTTATCAAAGCCTTCTTTGCAGTTTTCTTTTATCCATTTATATGCTTTTTCATACTCATCTTTATCATATATACCAAGAGTAATTCTTCTCAATATTTCTGTCAAATCAACAAATTCAGCTCGTATACCAAGATACTTTTGCATAAATGACATATCACAATATGAACCTGCAATACCCATTGCGACACTGCCAAGGTTCACATAGGCTTTGTTCTTCATTTGACCGACCGCAACAGCAGCTTTCGCCCAACGAATCATTTTTTCGGCAACATCTTCAGGAACTGTGTTATCATCAATGTCCTGCACATCGTGTCCGTACATCGAAAATGCAGGAAGTCCGCGTTGTGCAAATGCAGCCATTACTGCGGCAAGATAAACCGCACCGGGACGCTCCGTTCCGTTAAAGCCCCATACAGCTTTTACTGTATCCGAGTTTAGGTCCATTGTTTCTGAACCATAGCACCAGCATGGTGTTACAGCCAATGTTGCACATACATTTTGTGTTGAAAAATAATCGTTGCATTTAGCCGCCTCAGCGCCTGAACCTATTGTACAAGGTGAAATTACACATTCAACAGGTGTTCCGTCTTGATAATGCACATTACTTTCGATAAGTTCCTTAGCAGCCATTGCCATAGCCATTGTTTTTTCTTCAAGGCTTTCTCTGACGCCGCCCCAACGACCGTCTATTGTCGGTCTTATTCCTATTCTTGGTTTCATTTTTATTACTTCCTTTCTGTTTTTAATTAATTATAAGCATGAATATAATACATTTCTCAGCCTTGGCTGATAATATTCTTCTTGTGGGTTTAACATATGGTGTGCATAGAAAAGTGCAACTTTTTCTTCTGTATCGGCAATTATTGTTGCACCTGCCGCACCTCCCCAACCGATTTCACCGATTGAACTGTTTGAACCGCTTTCGGCTTTATCTATAAGCGTTCTTACACCTAATCCGTAACCGTAACCTCTAAGACGTCGCCAATTCATAGTTTTACGCTGTGCCTCACTTAATTGATTTGTTTTCATCAGTTTTACTGTGGCACTGCTAAGTATACGATTATTATTAAGTCCTGTTCCGCTATTTGCCAAAGCCGCCGCAAACTTGGCATAATCATCGACAGTCGTTATTATTCCTGCACCTCCGCTGTCATAATTCTCACCGAATACAAGTTCATTGCCGTATGCTCTTTTGACAACTCCGCTTGTATGTTCTTTTTGCTGAAGTTCTACAATGTTCTTCGTATCTTGTATTTCGTATATATATTGCGGAGATATTATAACATCGTTCGGTGCATGGTAATATGAATTATTCATATCCAACGGCTCAAATATATATTTTTTCATATATTCCGAAAATCTCATTCCCGAAACTACTTCTGCCAATACCGCTAAAACATCGTGACAAAGGCTGTAATTCCATCTTGCACCCGGTTCAAATAAAAGCGGTTCTTCCGCAAGACATTTGATGACTGTTCTTGTATCCATTTTACCGTCGGTTAGCTTTCTTGCTTTTTCAAATGCAGGTGTGTTTGTAGCATATGACAAACCAGCCGTCATAGTAAACAAATCTCGAATTGTTATCGGATTTTCTGCCGCTTTTATTCTGTCACCGTCTTTTACATACATTTTTTTAAATTCAGGAAGATATTCATATAACGGATCAGACAACAAAAACTTTCCCTGTTCATACAGCTGAAGTGCCGCCGTTACCGTTGCCACCTTTGAACACGAATAAATATATAACTGCTCCTCACCCGTCTTTTTTATTTTTTTCTCAAGGTCAGAATATCCCGAACTGTATTCAAATACTTTCTTCCCGTCTTTATAAATAACGACACTGTTACCCGGAATAATCCATTCTGTCAGACTATCCATAAAGTTTTTCATATATTCAAAATTCATAGCGTCCTCCTGTTTTGTGTGTCAAATAACTACGTTCACGTTTTTATCATCGTCTTTGATAAAGATTTTTTCGTTCTTTGTTATTGTAATATTATATTTTTTCCCTCTGAAAACTCTTGTGACTTTCGCCGGAAGAAGTTCTTTCGGCAAACATGGGTCAATTTCAAGTCCGTCCCACTTTGCCCTTATTCCAAGCATATATTGTGTAACCGCAATATACATCCATGCCGCAGTTCCCGTAAGCCATGATACATTCGCCAAACCGAATTTATCACTTTCAGGTCCGAAAATATTAGACGCATAAACGTAAGGCTCTGCCTTATATCGCCACTCTCCGGCTTTTTTCTGTGCCACCATAGGCAATAACTGATGATAATATTTATAAGCTCTTTCAGGTCTTTTTAACATACATTCCGCTATGATTGCCCATGTATTTGCGTGACAGAATACACTTCCGTTTTCGCCGCAACCTTTATTGTAATAAGTTAATGGGTCTTCTTTTGACGGATAGTCCTTCATTGACGGATGAATTTTTTTAATACCTAAATCCGTATCAAGATATTCATTTACACTGTCCATTGCGGTTTGTCCGTTTTCACCCATACCGCTTATAACAGACCAGCTTTGTGAATTAAGCCATATTTTTGCCTGTGGCTCTTTTTCGCTTCCGATATACCTTCCGTCATCTGTGATACAACGAATATACCATTTTCCGTCCCATGCTTTCTCATTTACAAGTTTCTTTTGTGATTCATATATATCAAGATACTTCTGCTTATCTTCACCTTTAAGTTCAGCTAATTCCGCAATCATTCTAAGAACAGTACCGAACTGCATACCTGTCCATATACTTTCGCCTTTTCCCTCACGGCATACTTTATAAAGCATATCGTTCCAATCAGATGCAAGCATAAGCGGGAAACCGTTTTCACCGAGATTATTCATACAAAATTCAATAGATTTTTTAATATGTTCCCATACGGTAGCACTGCCGCCGTCATAAAAATCTATTACTTCATCAAGATAATCTAGTGTTCCCTCTTCCATAATGATATGATAGCACGTCATTACAAGCCATAAATGATTATCGCTGTGTATTCTTTTAACTGGTTCCCAGCCCTCTAACGGGAAACAATAATGATTGCAATGTCCGTCCCTATATTGTTGTGTAAACAGTAAATTAAGTTTATTCTTTGCTCTGCGTAAGTTAAACGGAATCATTGCCAAAATATCTTGTGCGGTATCTCTTACTCCAACGCCTCGAAATGTGCCTGTTGCGTAATAGCTTATATTTCTTGAAAATTGAAAATTTCGTTCGGCTTGATAAGGATTCCATACATTAATCATAAGTTGAGTATCTTTATCCGGTAGTTCACACTGGAATTTACTCAAATAGTTATCCCACGATTCACACAACTTTTTATAAGAATTATCAACGAAATTCTTTTCTCTGCAATGATGTACACTTGCTTTTACTGCATCCTCCGTCATAGCTGTTCCGAGAAAAATATTTACTTCTTTTTCTTCTCCTGCTTTCAAATCTAAATCTATTTGCAATGCAAAACACGGATCACCGCCGTAAAGAGTAGAATTTGTGCATTTTCCTTTTTCAACATTCTGCGGATTTTCTTCACTTCTGTACGAGCCTACAAATTCATCTCTATCACAGTCAAATGCAGTTGTCGGTACATCTGTTGCAAAATATACCAAAGGTGTTTGGTCAGGTTTCGGTTGGTCCTCAACACCGTATTTATAAACTAAAATATCACCCATATTGTAAGCAGTTAATTGATGTTTGTTATAGCACTGCCATTGTAATTCACGCATAAATTCCATCATACCCAGTTCAACATACGGAAAAACAGTAATTTTGCGGTCAGAATTTGATTTTATCTTTAAATTCCATATAAGTGCATTTTCATATTCACCGACAAAATATGTACTTGTTATTTCAAGTCCATTCTTTTCAGCCTCAAATCTTGTATATCCCATACCGTGTGTGGAACTCCACTTATCAGGCTTTGACTTGCACGGTTCGTTTGTCGGACACCAAATATCGTCATTATCCTTGATATATGTATAAAATCCGCTTCTGTCGGTTGGTAAATGGAAGAAACGATAATGATTAATTCTCCATATTTGAGGAGATTTATAAAAAGCAACACCTCCGCCGGCTTGTGAAATCATTGTATGAAACGTACCGTTTGAAAGGTAATTCATCCATGGTGTAGGTGTATTATATTTGTCAAATGTTATTTCCCTGTCATTAAATTTATACATTTTTGTCTACCTTTCTATACATTTTTGCAACCTCATTTGCACAATGTTGTGCAATAGTTATTTCACTGTCACTGACACTTTCATCAAATTCATTGAAAGTATTTCCGATACAGCTTTTGCCTGTCAACATCTCGTACCATATATATCCCAAAGCCAGTCTTCCTACGCCAAAAGAAGAATGAAATGTATCACGATGGATTTTCTCTATACCCGATTTTATAAGGTTCTGAAAAGTTTCACCGCTTGGGATAATTTCTACATTTCCGATGTCCTTTGCGGCTTGTTCATATGCTGATTTTAAATCAGCAAACATTTCAATTTGATCTTTGTATTTCATTTCTTCATTAAGTCTTTTGCTGTTTTGCTCATATGCCCAAGTTTGATGTATCATAATTTTTGCTTTCGGTGCGTGAATATGTACATAATCGGCAATCGTATTCAGATACGGCTGATATGTGTTATAATCAACGCTAAGCGAACTGGCTTGTTGCAATGTTACAACGTCCCAAATATCGCTTTGAAGAGCTTGTTTTATTGACACTTTTATGCCTGTTCTCACACCGTTAAATTCAAAATCATAATCCGCCGCGTCATTATGTATATTTGCATAATGTCTTGAAAGCGGACAACCGCCTATGAACAAATTAACCGTTTTCATATCCACACCATCCGCTTTTGCAATTCCGTGTAAATAACGCATTGCGTCGTTTGAAAAACTGTTTCCTATAGCTAACACTTTCATTTTGTTTCCCCTCATTCAAACACAACCATCTGATGACACTCTATCTTATCTAATTTTACTGATATATAGCCATTTTCATAAGTAAAATCTATATCTTCCTTTTGAGGTGCAAGATATACTTTGTTTATTTTCTTATCAGTTTTGATAGCTAATTCAACGTTGTATATCGGCACTATATCCTCGATTACTTCTATACCGTTTCCTCGTTTTACAGGACTTGCATATAGCAAATGACATATTAATCTGTCACTCTGTTTCATCAAAGTTACTATTCCTTGTGCAGGAAGATTTGTTTTTAAAGTCTTTGCGCTGTCAAGTAATCTGTCAAGAGCGAATATTGCCATTTGTTTCAAATGCAATTCGCCGCTTTGAGCATAATCGGCAAATATATTCCACGCAATATATATTCCGTCTTTGCCCTCTGTCATTCCCGCACCGCCGTATTCACAGCTGTTTGGAGTATGCTGATGTGAGCAGAAATGTGCTCTTGTACGGTTAAAATAAGGATTTTCTCTTTTTCCGAGTTCGTTACCGATACAACGAATTTTCTCGCCGTTGCCGTACATTATATATCCGGTATCACCCATACCTTTTATTTTTTCTAAAGGTCTGAAATAATCCGGTTTATACGGATTTTCTTTTATCCGTTCAGCACCGAGATTAAGGCAAAATTCATTGCTGTTTTCATACAGTGCAGATTTACCTGTTGCAAGAACTTTTCCTCCGCAATCACAAAATTCTCTTAAACGTTTTGCAAAATCAATATCAGCGCGGATAACATCAGGCAAAATTATAACTTTGTATTTACTTAAATCCGACTCAAAGTCAATAACGTCAAATAAATATTTGCCCTCAAGCATAATCCGGCATACACCGCTTCCCGAATCATCGACTTTTGTCATTTGCCCTGTACTCAAATCACCGACATATGCCTCAGGACTGATTATTGCAATATCTGCTACTGATTCAACATTATCAAGCCATTCTTCTTTTTCTTCCAATTCTGAATATGCAGAGCCTATCAAGTCGTATGTTACCATATCCATTTCACCGCTCGGTGAAAGTTGATCTCCTACAGAACATTTTGCACCGTTTGCGGCGGCAAGTGCCACTTCAAACCTAAGTGCATTAGGATGTTTAAAACCGCCAAATTCGCCCCATGAGCCGTGGAATTTCCCTGTCATACCAAGATAATCGACTCCGAGTCCTTGACAATATCTTGCCGAAAAAGGAAAATGGTCATATCCCCAACCACCTGTCGGCAAGCTTTCAAGTTCCAAATGCGTGTTGTAATTCACAAGGTCACGTCTGCCTTGTCTTATATGTCCGCCATTATGAAAAAGCGGTAAATTTGGTTTATACTTATCAACTGCCGCACGCGTTTTTTCTGCATAGCGTTTATATACCATTTCTGCGTGTTTTAGCACATCATTTTCATCATACGGATTTAGCCCCAATTCTTCTCGTTCCGCAATGCAGTTTTGACAATAACACGGCTGAACACCAGCTATATCAAGGAATATTCCGTCTGCGTCATAGTTCTTGCAAACTTCTTCAATTTGCTTTACAAGGTAATCCAAATACGGAGATGACATACACATTTTATGGTATCCCGGTTCTGTAAAATCTTTTGCCCAAGTAGTAGACTCATCAAGATTTCTTACAAGCCATTCAGGATGTCTGTGTGCCATTTTTTCATCAAGACCCGCTGACAAATATATCGGAGTTTTAACGCCTATCTCGTGCGCCGCCTGTATTTGTGCTCCAAGTAAATCAAAATCCAAATGAGGATGTATTTCGTTTGCTTTTGACGGATGATATGCCCAACCGTGGTGACATTTTGAAAATAATGTAATCGAATTTATATGTCCTTCTTTCAGTGCAGTCTGAAATTGTTTTTTATCAAACTTTTTGCCTATATCTTCAATATGTTCACTTGTATGAAAATCAAGATGTACCTGTCTGAATCTCAATTATTGTCAGCTCCTTTCGTGCCATATATTATCTCAAATCTATTGAATAAATATCTGCGATTTCGTTTCCGTTGGTTGATATTAAAGTAAAACGAATTGCTTTTGTGGTTTTTCCGATTTTGATTTTTACAAGACGTTGATGATTTTCCTTTATCCCGTCAATTTCTTGCCACTTATCATCAGCGTTTTTAATTTCTATTTTCATATCTTTAACAAGAGTTTTCGGTACATTAAGTGCCGGAGCATTTTTATGTACATTACAGGTATTCATTTTCTCGGGAATATATTTTCCCGCACCTGTTGTTTCTCTGTTAAGGTCGCTGTTAAATACAAATCTAACTTCATTTATTGCCTTTTCACTGTCAAATGAAAATGTTACAGTATCACCGATTTTACCGCTCCAACAATTTTTATCATCACCGTAATGTCTTTCAATACCGTTTAAAAGCAATTCGGCATCTTCGCCTGTTGATGTAATTGTTGCACTTTTTGTAAGTTCTGAAATCTTTGTTTTGCAGTAAGGCAACCAACAATCATCATCCATAAGCATTTGTTGCAGCTCGCAAATATATTTTTCAGAAATTTCTCTTGGTGTTGCATCGTTTTTTATCGCTATTGCCGACGCAGTTCCGACCGCTTGTCCAAGCAATGCACAAGTAGCCATAACTCTCGATGCGCTCATTGCAGTATGCGTAACACTGATATTTCTGCCTGCAAAATAAAGATTTTCGATATTAACCGAATATAAACATCTGTAAGGTATTCCAAACGGTGAAGGTGCGGGATGAAATATATTAGGCTTATCCTTAGCGTTTATCCCTGCGGGATTGTGGTCATCCATTGTCCAACCGCCGTATGCTGCAATATCATCAAAATGACCTCCGTCTCTGACATCGTTTTGATTCATTATATAATCGCCGACATATCTGCGACTTTCACGTTTTCCCGGAAGAAATCCGACAAATTCAAGTTCCCAGTTATCCGCGTCATATTCACCACTGTTTTTCACAAAATCCCATATACCGTATGCGATGCTTATAAGCTCATCACGAAGTTTTTCTGTGTCGTGAATAGTGTCACCTTCACCGCCGAGTTCCATATACCAAAAATTTTCTTCGGGGTCATTCATATCAGGCAAACGATACGGTAAGTCTTCTTTCGTAAACTTTCTTGCCCAAGACGGAGCAATAAATGTGTGCTTTTTATCTGTTTCCCTTGCCTGAATAAGACACGATAATCCCATTGTTTTCTTATCGGCTTGCTCAGGCGCTATGCTTTCGCCGAACTCATTTCGGCTTTCACGTCCCCAACGATATTCTGCACCCGAAAGAGGTGCGAGAATGCTGTCACCCGAACAATCAGCAAACAATTTTGCTTCAATTATATGATAACATTGCGTTGTGGTTTGCCAACCGATAACTTTTTTTATTTTTGAACCGTCCATTTCTATATCATTGCATGAACAATTCAAAATCGGCGTTATATTTTTTTCATTATTGATAAGTTCAAACAGTATAGCGTCCCACATCGGATAACGTCTGTAAGGATTTCTGTAAAGGGTTTCAAGTGCAATTTCTTCAATAATGCCTGTTTCTCTGTTGTTTTTACCATGTGCACCGCACACCCACATTCTGATTTCGCTTGACGCATTGCCGCCGTATACAGGGCGGTCATGCATAAGTGCAACCTTTATTCCGTGACGTGCCGCTGCAACTGCCGCACACATACCGGCAAGTCCGCCGCCTACAACACACAAATCAACTTTGTGATAAATACTTTTAAGGTTTGTATTCATTTATTTTCGCTCCTTTCAAGTATTTTTTATGTTAAATTCAAACTTTGTTTCAACCGTTTTTGTTTTAACAATATACTTCAAATCCACTGTATAGACTGTTTTTTGCTTATTATAATGTGACGCATATGTCACTTCGTTTATTTTACATTCAAAATCAGAAACATTGTAACACATCACTGTATTTCCGATTTTTAAACCGTTTTCACATTCAATAGGTTTAACATCAAAAACAAAATGCTCCGTAACATCATTTTTATCTGTGTCAAATGTGAAATTATCGTTTAAAACAATTTTATCATCATAAAATTCAAATTTTCGTGTTAATTCTTTTAATGAGCAATCATTGTAAGCATCTTTACAATCTATTATAAGTTCATTTTCTGTGGCTTTTATAATATTTCCGTGATATTCTTCACCCTCTTGCTGTACAATTCCGTTTACTACAGGCACACTGTGCGCCAATGCTGACGGTGGAAAATATTTATATCTTTTTGAACTGAAATAGTCCGATGTATATTCGCCTCTGCCGGGGTCTGTTACTATTTTATCGCCACCGACATTTAACAAAAATACGCCTATATCGTTATGATTATGAGATTCTTTATTATCTCCCGCTTTTGCGGCAAATTCATAATTACTTGTTCTTTTTATATACCAACCTGCATTTTTAAAATAATCAAAACCATTTTCTGATTCTGTTTGTACTTTAATGTTATTTTTTCGCCATGCAAAATCTCTGATAAGATGAGCAAATCTGTAACAATCATCACCGTCAAATTCAAGCGAGCAGTTATCATCATGTACTGCTATTGGGCTGTATTTTTGTTTTAAAAAGTGTATTAAACCGCTTCTTTGCGTAAACTTATCTCCGCAATCGGAAAATGTGACTGTATTATTATTTTTAAACCATAATTTTTGCGGAAATAATGCGATATTTTCAACTTTTTTATTATTGAAAAGATTATCTTTTCCGTCACTGTACTGATACAATAACTGTGCGAAGTATGTAAAATACCCAAAGCCGTATGCCCAATAATTTATTCCCTCTACACACGCACCGTCATCACCAAAACCTTTTAGATAATATTCCAAAGTTTCCTTTATTTGCGGTAAGACTGTTTGAATTTCCTCATCAGTTCCGAAGTATAAAAATGCACTTCCTACACTTCCGGCACATACGGCAGACCAGTTATTCTCTAAACAATCCCAACTGTTTTTTCTGCCTGATAAATAAGGTTTTAAGACACGTCTGTAAACTTCATATTTAATTCTTTCGACTATGGTTTTATCAAGCTTATCGCTTAATATATGCGAAATTTCAGCCAATGCAAATGCCGTTTCAGACGCAAATAAATCAATATGCGTTATACAATTTTCAATATTGGTATTTTGCGGAATATGTGCCGGCAAAGCCCAAGTAAATTCATCAAGGATTGACCATATAATATCTTGCAGGCACAAGCGGTATTTTTCATCGTCATATAAAATATTTAGTATTGCAAAGTCGTTCAATCGTCTTCTATGCAAAAAATACTCATATTCATATTCTTTTCGACTGCCTGTTACATAAAACTTTTTAAAAGATGTATATGTCAATGCGGCTATGTCTTTATTTGCGAATTTTTCTGAATCCGACTTTATTCTCTCAACCTGTTGTTTCAAAAATGTATCGTTTTTTACGTTTTCTTTTATGTTTTTATTCTCTGTAAAAAGTCTGTTTGTCATTTTCTACTCCTCGATAAAACCTGCTTTTGTCACGCATTCAAGCCATGCACGAGCCATTATTTCATGTCCCGCATTTGTCGCATGAATACAATCGACCGACCAATGTTCCGGAGGTGCAATTTTTAATGCCTCTTGAAATTTTTCAAAATACGGTACAAACACCGCATTATATTTATCAGCAAGTTCCTTTACTATCTGACGGCGCTCTGTGAGTTGTCCGTTCCAAACGTCCCAATCTCTGACTATATCACGACCAAGTTCGGGAGTATTATTTGTAATCTTAAATAGAAACGGTTCTCCAAGCACCAATTTTAAATCTTTATTCTTCTCTAATGCCTCATTTATCATTAACTCATATATAAACTTAAATTTCTTTGCGTCCGCACCTTGATTCATACGTATTGCAAAGCCAATATCATTCACTCCGCTTAAAATACTTAAAATATTACAATCAATATTTAATGCGTCCTCAATCCAGCGACTGTATGTATCGGCAATACGACTGCCGTTATACGCTTTATTCCATACTACAGTATCGGGATAATCGCATAAAAGTTTTGACGCAATCAGATTAACATAGCCGTAACCGTATGCTTGAACAGGATTATGACCTGTTTTATCCCTTCCGCAATCTGTAAGTGAATCACCTTGAAACAATATCTTTAACATAACTATTTCCCCTCTTTTATTCTGATTTTTCCGTACATATGTGCTGTTTTGTCCGGCATTGTTGAATGAAATAATGTGTATGGGTATCTAAGCATACTTGTTTCTTCAGCTTTTGCCTCAAGTTCCATAAGAAAACTGTCTGTATTTTTACTGATACCTAATTTTTCAAAAGTTAATTTTACTGTTTCGCCCTTTTTTAGTTTAAACGGCGTTTTTACTATTTCTTTAACTTTCGGTTCATTTTTGAAAACATATGTAATTTCAGCCGGGCATCTAAGTTGCGGTGCCGGTACAAGTTCATTGCCTTTTTTCAAAAGTGCATATATTTCGCCGAAGTCTGTTTCCTCTGCCGAAAACATAACTTCGCCCTCTGCACTCGGTACAGGCATTGCAGTGTACAATAAAAATTCAGTTGTCTTTTCAGAGTCATTCATTATGACAAGCTCACTGTCTTTCACCGCAATTCTTACTTCTGCACATTTTGTATTATAGTAATTTACAAATTGATATTTCGGACAATCGTTTATATTTTCCGACACAATCATAGGCAATTCCGAATACAGGAATGTATTTTCTATCTCATTCTTATTGTTTTTTAAATAAAAAACATATTTACCCGCTTGCAATTTCAAATTAAATTCGTATGATTGGCTTTCATTCGGGTCGATGTTGTATTCAAACGACTGCTCTTTTTCGGTATTCTTTGGCGATATTGCAAATGCAGCCGTTCCATTCATCGCCACATCACTTTTATTGTGAAGTATTACTTTTACAGTTCCTTTATAAAATCCGTTATCTGGTTTAAAATCATCTTGCATTACTATTTCAGACTCAAGAACTGTTCTTTCATTTTTCAAATTATCCGCCGTAACTGAAATTCCGTCTACGAATTCATATACATTAAGTCCGAGTTCTTTTGGAGTCAGTGCATATTTTCCGTTTATATTAATGTTGTGAAAATTTACATTTCGGATATTGTGTTTTTCGCTAAATCCCTCAATTCTTGAATTAGATAGCAATATATCGTTATTATCAGTTCCTAAATATTTGATATTTGAAAAAGTAATATTTCGTATATCGCCCATTTTATTATCTCTGTTCCATACAGAGTCTGCAATACGAATATCAAATAATTGTGCGCCGGGAGTATCTTCGATTCGGATATTATCAAATACAATATCCGCTACTTCCGCGTGATCGCCGTGATGAATACCCATAAGCGGATAACCTGTATCCGAATGAATTATATCTATATTCTCAAATTTTATATTCCTCACTTTGTCTGCTCTGAGTTCAACGCCTACTTCCATAGGTCTTGCAAAATCATTCCATAATACAGAATTTTTAAATATGATATTTTCACAGTTTCCGGTACCCAGTGCTTTTACAACAAACGAATCATCCCATACTCTCGTGAAAATATCTGACACGGTAACATTTCTTGAACCGCAAATATCAATACCGTCGGAATTTCCTCTGCACCCAAATATTTTGACATCTGAAATATTTACATCATCACAACCTGTAATTCTCATACTCCAGTCATTACTGTCATCAATTATAATGCCTTTTATCGTAACATTCTTACAGTTTATTATATCGATACTTCGTGCAAAGTTTTTTCGCATTTCGTATGTATAACGCTCCATACATACTCTGCCTCTGCCGCAAATAGTTATGTTATTGCAATTCTTTGCGACTATATTGCCGTAAAGTGTTGCTCCTTCTTCAATATACACTGTGGTGTTATCTTTTTCAATAAGCAATGTTCCTGTTTTATACTCACCTTGTGTGATTTTTATATAATTATGTGTCGGACCAATAAATTCTTCCTTGTATGCAAAAATCATAAGGTTATTATTACTGCTGCCATTTATTTCGACTGATAATTTAACAGGACGGTCCACCGACAATATTATCTTTCCAAAACTTATCTCAAACGATATACCTGCACTTAACGGACGTATAACTGCCGATTTTATTTCTGTTTCAGACTCAATTACTATTTCTTCTCGGTCATCTACATTAAACATTACATATTCCATATGCTCAGTAAAGTTATATGGTTTGGGATAAACTTTGCAACTACGAACTCTAAGCAATTCGCCATTTTTTAAAACCTTGTAATTCATTTTGCTTTTCCTTCCTGTTTAAATAATATATAAAAGAGGGGACATCTGCCCCCTCTTTTATAAGTCCAAATTAATTTGAAGGGCCAACAGGTTCATTATTACCCATTTTACTCATATCAATATTTTGGAATTCCGGAATCTTTTTGAATACTTCACTATCGGACTTCAATTCATAGTTTCCGTTAGCATAATCAACAAATCCCGGATCTGATGTTGTTAAATAGTTGTTTGTACCCTTTATCAATTCAGGCGCACCTCTTGTACCCTGAGGATTGACAGTTCCGTTTACCTGACTAAGTTTAAACTTGATATTAACAACAAGATTTTCGTCAAATACATTTGTTGCAACAGATTTATAATATTCATCTTTGAATGTAGCAAGTTCAGGATATTTTGCCGCAAATATCGGATTTGCCGCATATTTTTCAGCCAATTCTACTCTTTCTTTTTCCTCTTTCTTTGTCATATTCCACGTTGCACCCGGAGCATATGAGTTCCAACCAAGGAATGTTGCGCTACAATCAACAAATATATTGCCTTTAAGTGTGTTTCTGTTACCTTGTGCCGTTACACCGATAACATTATTGGCACCGTCTGAACCGATATTTGCAAATACATTATTGTAAATCTGCAAAGCGTGACCGTAGTTATCTGTTCTTATTGCCGAAACATTAAGCTGTTTCTTATATTCACCGACCGGATAAATACCGATATTGTAAATATAGTTGTTCTTTATAACACTGCCTCGCCATTGCGGTACATATTCGTTTCTGGTATAAATAGCGTCCATATCCAAACATTCTTTAACCGCATCGTGAATTTTATTATATTCAATTACATGGTCATTACCGTGATAGTTAAATATACAGTGCGGAGCGTCATACAAATCATTGTATGCAACGTGAATACCGACACCGTGCATTGCAATCGCAGGAACATATGATTTCTGCAAATATCCTACATGGTGAATATTATTATTCAATATCTCGTTATTGCTCGGTGTTAATGTCTCCAAATCACCGCCGCGAAGATATAACGCAGTACCGCCGATATTTTTAATATGGTTATTATCCAAATGAACATCTGTACCGTTTATAATAATACCGCCTGAGCCGAAATTAAAGATATTACAATTCTTCACATCAATATGATTTACACCGTTACCGTCATCGACAAAACCGTCCCAAACGTGTCCTGGGAATACTTGTGAGTCGGTATATTTATCTATGTCAGCTATATAAACCGACGAACCCGAACCCTTCGTGAAGTTTGCACCGTTTAAGTCGGCTCCTCTCGAAATCATCCAATCTTTGAAACTCGGTATTGAATATCCCGCACTTGCACCAAGTACCGCATATCCACGTCCGCCTTTCATTGTAATGTTACTTACATTGACATATTCAGCACCGTTAAAGTTGAAAATCGGAGTTTTCAGCATAGACAAGCCAATTTCATAATTACCGCTTGTAAAATCTGACGGTGCGTAATAGTAAAGTTTGCCGGTGTCACGGTCAATGTAGTATTCACCCTCGGTATCAAGTTCTTCAAGCAAGTTTTCACCGTAGAACCAACCATTTGTATAGAGGCCTTTCAAATGTAAATCAAAGAATTAAAATTATATTCGGTGACAGCTACGGAATACACGTTGAATCAACAGTCGGTGTCGGTACTGATGTGTACGTAACTATTCCTAAAAAAGAACAATAAAATCACAGGCAAGCCTATTTTACGGCTTGCCTGCTTTGTTGTGTCATTATTTTGATTTATTTAATATTGCGGCTTTAACTGTATTTTTCATAAGCATAGCGATAGTCATAGGACCTACACCGCCCGGAACAGGAGTTATTGCACCCGCAACCTTTTCGGCACTTTCAAATTCAACATCACCACATAGTTTTTTATTTTCAAGTCTGTTTATACCAACATCAATTACAACAGCACCTTCCTTTATCATATCACCTTTAATAAAGTTAGGTATACCGACTGCCGCTACAAGAATATCTGCATTTTTTGTTTTTTCAGCAAGATTCTTTGTCTTTGAATGGCATATTGTAACTGTACCGTTTTGATGTAAAAGCAGCATTGCTTGCGGTTTACCGACAATATTACTTCTGCCGACTATAACACATTCTTTACCGCTTACATCTATACCGCTTTCTTTTATAAGCTCCATTACACCGGCAGGTGTACAAGGTACAAAATCATAATTGCCTACCATAATTTTACCTACGTTTACAGGATGAAATGCATCAACGTCTTTATTTGGTGCTATTGCGTTAATAATCGTCTTCTCATCAATATGTTTAGGAACAGGTAATTGTACCAAAATACCCGAAATACTGCTCTTATTATTAAGTTCATCTATAAGCTTTAATAGTTCTTCTTGGGTTGTTTCCGCAGGAAGTGCGTACTTCTCCGAATATATTCCGCATTCTTCACAAGCACGCTCTTTATTTCTTACATATACCTGACTTGCAGGGTCTTCACCTACGATGATTACGGCTAACCCCGGATTTATTCCCTCTTTTTTCAGATTTTCTACTTCGGTCTTGAGTTCTGCCTTTATTCTTGCCGAAACTTCTTTTCCCATTAATAGCTTTGCCATTGTCATTCCTCCTATTTTTCTTTTGATTATTAGATAGTATATCGCCCTTTGGCGGTCTGATAAGACATCTGTTCTGATAGCCTATTAAGTCTGTTCTTCCTATCTTAGTAAGTGCTTCGTAAACAAGTTTGTAATTTTCGGGATTTCTGTATTGCAACAATGCACGTTGTACCGATTTTTCATGCGGAGTTTTCGGCACATAAACTTTTTTCATTGTAAACGGGTCTATTCCTGTATAAAACATACAAGTTGATATTGTTCCCGGTGTAGGATAAAAGTCTTGTACTTGTTGCGGATTTATATTGTGTTCATGCAAATATTCCGCCAAACGTACCGCGTCACGAATTGTACTTCCGGGGTGACTTGACATAAGATACGGCACCAAATACTGTTTTTTGCCTATTTTCTCATTTATCTGATAAAACTTATCCGAGAACTTATTAAACACACTGTTTTCTGGCTTACCCATATATTTCAAAACATTGTCACTGATATGTTCCGGTGCAACTTTAAGCTGACCGCTTACATGATATTTACACAATTCATAGAAAAACGTATCGTCCTTGTCGTTTATAAGATAGTCAAAACGTATTCCCGAACGAATAAACACCTTTTTAACGCCCTTTATAGCACGAAGTTTTCTAAGCAAATTAAGGTACTTCTTATGTGAAATATCCATATTCTTGCAAGGCTCCGGAAATAAGCATTGCTTATTTTTACAAGCACCGAGTGTCAGTTGTTTTTTACAGGCAGGTCCTCTGAAATTAGCGGTTGGGCCTCCGACATCGTGTATATAGCCCTTAAAATCAGGCATTTTTGTCATTTCTTCCGCTTCTTTTATAAGAGATTCATCACTTCTTGAAGTGACAATTCTGCCTTGATGAAAAGCCAAAGCGCAGAAGTTACAACTTCCGAAACAACCTCTGTTTGCGGCAAGCGAAAATTTAACTTCCTGTATTGCGGGAATACCGCCGTCTTTTTCATACATCGGATGATAATTTTTCATATACGGAAGTGCATACACTTCGTCAAGTTCGTCCGTTTCAAGCGGCGGCATAGGCGGATTTTGTATAAGATATTTGTCACCGTGCTTTTGCACGAGTGTTTTTCCTATATACGGATTCTGCTCATAATACTGCAGTCTGCACGATACAGCATATTTACTTTTACTTTCTATACATTCTTCATAACTTGGAATAAGAACGGAATTTTGTTCATCATATTCAGATGATATATAGCACGTTCCCGGTATATCCGTAATTTCATTTACAGGCACACCGTCCCTAAGTTTATCGGCTATTCGTACAATTTGTTTCTCACCCATACCGTACATCAAAATACTTGCACGAGAGTCAAACAAAATCGAACGTCTAATCTTATCATCCCAATAATCATAATGAGCAAATCTTCTAAGACTTGCCTCAACTCCGCCGATAAGTATCGGCATATCAGAGCCGAAAGCCTCTTTAATTCTGTTACAATACACAAGTGTTGCTCTGTCAGGACGCATACCGCCCTTTCCGCCGGGTGCATACATATCGTCATGTCTGCGTTTTTTTGCGGCAGTATAGTGATTTACCATACTGTCAATATTTCCTGCCGATACAAGTACTCCGAGTTTAGGTCGTCCCATTCGTACAAAATCGTCTATTTTATGCCAATCAGGCAAGGCAACTATACCTACCTTATATCCGTGGCTTTCAAGCACGCGTGATATTATGGCATGTCCAAAACTCGGATGGTCTACATATGCATCTCCGACAATATATAAAAAATCAAGTTGTTTCCAACCTCTTTTATCCATATCTTCCTTTGAAACAGGAAGAAAATCAACCTTCTTCATATTCTTCATTCTCCGGTCGTGATAAATCGGCATGGCTCACAAGCACATCTCTTGGTTTTGAGCCGTTTGCACCTGATATTATCCCTCTTGCCTCCATTTGATCTATGATACGTCCGGCTCTTGAATAACCCACGCCCAAACGGCGCTGTACCATAGATGTTGATATTTTGCCTAAACTCATAGCAAGTTCAATAGCCTCCGGAAGAAGTGCGTCACCGTCATCTTCAACATCAGGTGTAACACCGTTTTCGCCTGTTGCGTGACGTTCTATTTCTTCTTCCAAATCCTCACTGTAATGAGTTTCGCCTACATTTTCTGTTATAAATTCAAGTACCGACTCAATTTCAGGGTCTGAAACAAATGCACCCTGAACTCTTGTTGCGGCTCTTGCACCTGCGGGATGATACAACATATCACCCATACCAAGCAATTTTTCCGCACCGCCCTTATCAAGTATTGTACGGCTGTCTACTTGGCTCGATACCGCAAAAGCAATTCTTGACGGTATATTTGCTTTAATAAGACCTGTAATGACATCAACAGACGGTCTTTGTGTTGCGATAATCAAATGTATTCCTGCGGCACGGGCAAGTTGTGCCAAACGACAAACATAATCCTCAACTTCCTTTGCCGCAACCATCATCAAATCAGCCAACTCGTCTATTATAACAACAAGCTGCGGTATTTTCTCACCGCCTGTGCTTTCCATAAGTTTGTTGTAAGACTCAAGTTTTCTCACACCTGTATTTTTAAACAAATCATAGCGGCGCATCATTTCGCTTACCGCCCAATTAAGTGCACCTGCCGCCTTTTTAGGCTCTGTAACAACAGGCACAAGCAAATGCGGTATACCGTTGTAAACGCCAAGTTCAACAACTTTAGGGTCAATCATAATAAGCTTAACTTCCTCAGGTGACGACTTGTACAAAATACTCATAATAATACTGTTTACGCAAACACTTTTACCCGAACCTGTCTGACCAGCAATAAGAACGTGCGGCATTTTTGCAATATCGCCTATAACTACATTGCCGCCTATATCCTTACCCAAACCGACTGTCAATTTTGACTTTGCATTTTTGAATGCGTCCGATTCAAGCATTTCGCGTATTGAAACAGGAGTAACCTTGTTGTTAGGTATTTCAACACCGACAGCCGCCTTACCCGGAACAGGTGCAACAAGAACAGTTGACACAGCCAAATTAAGTGCTATATCGTCTGCAAGTCCTACTATTTTAGAAAGTTTAACACCTGTGTCCGGTTGAATTTCATATCTTGTTACAGTCGGACCTTGTGTTACTTGCAACAGTTTTGCTTTCACGCCGAAATTGTCAAGAACGGAAATAAGTTTTTCCGCCGTTCTTCTCATTTCTTCACGTTTATCACCCGAAGTTGCCTTAGGTTTGCTCAATAAATCCAAAGGCGGTATTACATATTTCGGAATAGGTCTTTCTATTGCCTTGTTAAACTCCTCGTTGTATCCCTCTTTTTCACTTTCGGACATATTCTTAGCCTTTTCGGGTTGTTCTTCCTTTTTCTCCCCGACTTCTTCTATCGGTTCTTCAACTATATCATCCATTTTACCGAATGCCTCATCTATACCGTTTGAAAAAGGTTCTTCTGCCGGTTCTTCTTTTATAGGCTTTTCTTTTGTTTTTGATGATTTTTTAGCAGTCGTTTTAGTTACTGCTTTTTTTGTGTTATTCTTTGTGTCATTTGCAAATGAATTTGCCGCGTCAAGAGCACTTGTTTCTTCTTCGTAATATTCATCTTCATACACATCATCTGTATACTCATCTTCATATTCTTCTGCAAGCATTCTTTCTTCCATTCGTCTGTCATATTCTTCTTTTAATTCCGAATACTTATTTTTCGCACCAAACATAACATTTCTTGCCCATTTGAAAAATTCCGCAAAAAACGATACATTAGTTATAAAGCTTGCCAATACAATAAGTGTAATTGATAGAATTATGTAAGACGCAACTTTCTGCACCATTTGTTCCATGAATACAGAAACACACGCACCTAATAAACCTCCGCATATATACTGCTGACCTGCCGAAAAAGCATAGCTTATATCAGTATTAATCGATGAAAGATTTACAATCGCACTGACATTAATAAGTGCCAAAAATGACAGTATAACCTTACTCAAAAAACGCTTTATGTCCTTAGTTTTAATAAGGTATGCCGATACACCCGCACAAATTACAGGCACAAAATAACCGCATATGCCGAACAATCCGCGGAACAGATTTTTCACCGCATTATTTATTACTCCGCCATTGCCTGTATCAATGTACATAAAAACAGCTAATAACAATGTAATGAGCATTGATGAGATAATGTATGTAGGCATATAGTTTTTTGTCTGATTATTCTTTTTTACAGTAGCTTTTGCCGTAGTTTTAGAACTTTTTTTTGAACTGCCCTTTTTAGCAGTTGACTTCTTTGTTGCCATAAAACCTTGCCTTTCTTATGTAAATAATAATTTTATTCATAAATATTCACTGTGTATTATATCACAAATCATTTAAAAATTCCACAATGTTATAATAATGTAATATTTAAAGTACTTGTTCCGTTGTCAGTTTATCTATTACCTGCGTTTCGGTTATAATGTCCTTTACTTTGCCGTCGTCACTTACAATATAAACCATATTATAGTCTTTCGGAATAAATTTATCCACTATGTCACAATAATTACACTCATTTTCAACCACAATATGTCTTACCGATTTTTTCTTTTTATTGTTGAACATCAATGTTTTAGTTAAATCCACATTATATTTTTCACTTTGAGTAAATATATTGCCTATCATCAAAGCAGAAAACAGCAATACCGAAAAATTGAATTTTGTAATGTACATCACATATATACCAAGTCCCATAATCATAGCAGAAAACACTGCGGATATTACAGTCATAATCTTATTTGCACTGTTATATCCGAGTCTGTATGCTATAATCTTTTTGAGCAAAATACCGCCGTCCAAAGGTACTGACGGAATCATATTCATACAAAACAGCATAGTATTGCTTATATAAAAAAACTTTACGCTTTCATTCGGATAACGGCTGTACACAATCATTGCGATAAGTGCAAATAAAATATTACAAAACGGTCCGCTGAAATATAATATCATTTCATCTGCAAGTGAATATACAAGTTTATTTTTTAATTTCAAATTGACACCGAACGGATAAAAGTCAATATGCGATATTTTAAGCCCTATACACACAGCCGCAAGGCAATGTGCCAATTCGTGCAAAATCATAACCGAATATGTGACGCAAAGCATATCCGCTTTATTAAATATAATGCAAAACACAAACAAGGCGATTGTCAGTACATTAACTCTTAAATATTTTGTTATTTTAATCAAGACAAGCACCCCCTCTGATTATTATATTCACATAGCATACAATACAGAACACAAAAATACCCTTTATGCTTTCACACAAAGGGTATTAAATCATTTTGCCGTATATTCAAATTGAATATCCACACGTTTATAATGATGTGTATTATCGACAGAAATTTCATAAAAGCCGTATTTTTCATATATATGCAATGCCGGTTTTAAAATACTGTTTGACAGGATTGTAAGTTTATTGGCACCGTTTTCCAAGGCATAATCCATACACGCTTTAAAAACAGCACTTCCCGCACCGTGTCCCTCATATCTTTCGTCTGCGGCAAATTTACATATTTCCCACTCATTATTTGTCATAGGCTGTGCCATACAAGTTGCGTAAACTACACCGTTTTCAATAGCAAAATAAATCATTGCACCGTTTTTGATAAGTTTATCTATATTTTCAAAAACTTCAAAATCATCACTTTCAAGTGCAAAGTATTTTGTTATCCAATTCTTACTCAGACGAATAAAATCGTTTTTGTATTCGGGTTTATATTTTACAATTTCCATATTAATCATACTTTCTCTTGAATTTTGATTTATTATAGCATATAGATTATTTTTAGTAAAGCGAATATTTTTAGACAAATTCCGATTTTATGCTAAAAGTTTTTGGAAAATAAAAATTCTCTGCAAAACAAATTGCAGAGAATTTTTGGCTATTCTTCAGTAATTATCGGTTTCATATTATCCATTGATTCCCAATAGAACTCTTTGTGTGATGATGAATTTTCAGTTTGCTTTATATCTTCGATGCTGATTTTTTCGATTGAGCTGTCCTTTAGCGTTCCGTTATCGTTGTAATCGGCCGTAATCTTTACACATTTCAAATCATCATTTGTAATTCTCGCCTCAATAACACCGCCTGCACAATTTGTACTGCTCTTTGGTGCAAATTTAACAGTAACGCTGTCCTTTCCTTTTGTATATTCTTCCGGAATTTCATAGAATACATCATATGCGTTATTCATCTTTTCGTTGTTAAGCGTTTGTTCGGCAAGTTTATTATCATCAATATAGATATAGAAATCACGCGTATAATTTACATTATTTTTTGTAAACGGTCCGTCACTGCCCCAATATCTTACAAACAGATAATTTTTCTTGCTCTTATCCACTTCCAAAGAATATTGGAAATATGCGTTGTCACTACCGTATGCGTCACGCCAGTAATATGTTTTTGTACCGCTTGTAAAACTGCCGTTATTTGAATTTTTACTTACCAAACCGTGTCCAAGTTCGTCCTGCTGACCGTCCGGTTCAACTCTGTCAATCGTTGCACTGTTCAGACGTTTATCATATTCATTCACACCGTTTCCTACGTTGAAATATACAGTATAGAAACTGTGGTGAATTTCATAGAACGGTTTTAGTTCAATATCCTTGCCTGTAGATGAATTTTCAGCCTTAATTTTAAACATCAGCTTATCCGTGTCAACCGTATCTATATACTTATCCAAATTGCTTGAATTACCCACAATATACGGTACATCAGCAGTTACACTGTCAATCTTAGTTTCGTTTGAAATATATTCATTCACTCCGCTAACGTCGCTGACGCTTCCAAGGTCTGCCGCCAAAACCACAGGACCGTACTGATATGCCGCCTGTCCGTCAATTCTTGAATTGTATACTGTAACAGACATTGGAATTGTAATATCTATAATGTCGCCGTCTTTCCATTCGTTAGATATAGCAAGATATTCTCCGCCCTTTGATATATACGTCTTATTGTCTGCTTTTACTGTCATATCACTTTCAAGCCATGACGGAGCACGTAGGTTGATATTTGCACTTCCTGTTCCTGCGACTTTAATTTGTACCTTGTCGGAATAAGGATATGTTGTTTCAACAGTGAATGTAAGACCTTTTTCTTCCCATTCATATGTACCCGGCATATAAAGATTTACATATAAATCATCACCGTCTTCATAATACGCACATCTTGTGTATCTTCCCGGGTTCTCCATACCTGTACCCGTACAACACCACCAAGATTTATCCTTTTGCTCATATACTCTGTGGTGTCCTTGCAAAAGCGATACAAAGTACATTTTTGCACCTGTTTCAGGCTCTTGCTGACCGAGAATATGGTTGTACAAAGCCTTTTCATACCAATCCATATATGCACTGTCATGTTTCCAAGCGAATAAATGCTCAGACAGACGCATCATATTATATGTATTACAGCTTTCGCAAGTCTTAACTCCAAGTGTCTCCGCACCCTCTGCCTCGAAATGTTCGGCAATCGAGTTACCGCCTATTGCGTATGAACGATTGTTTACAACGTAATTCCAGAAATTTTCGCAAGCCTTTTTATAATCGGCATATTTCTCCGGATTTTGTTCGTATATTTCTGCCGCACCGATTATTTTCGGTATTTGAGTATTTGCGTGAAGTCCTGTCAAACTGTCCTTACCTTGTATAAGCGGATTTAAAATCGAATCGTGAGTAAATCTTCTTGCCGTATCCAAATATTTTTCATCACCTGTAATTTCATACATTCTCGCAAAAATTTCATTCATACCGCCGTATTCAACGTCAAGCATTGACTGCATTTGTGCGTCAGTAAGATTTGATGTACCGTCAACTGCCCAATCTGAAAATTTTTTCAATACTTCATAAGCAGTGTCATTTTCTGTATAGTCATACGCATCAAGCAAGCCTTGATATATTTTGTGTATTCCGTACCATGGCACCCAATAGTTATCAGCCCACTTTGTATTACCGCTAAACAATTTTGTAAAACAATCTTCGCTACATCCGCCTATATATGGTGAATTTGAAGTCTTTTGAAGTTCATCGAGTTTAGTTACCGCATAATTAAGTTTAGTCAAAACTTCTTCATTGCCTGTATCACGATATAATACCGCAGCTGCACTCATCCAATGTCCCAACGAATGTCCTGCAAGTGTGAATGTATCTTTTGAACTTCCCCAGTTGCTTGCACCTTTTCTTTCCCAACCGCCGTAACGCTGTGCATTGTTCGGAGCGGTCAATCCGTGCATTTCATATGACGGTGCAAGAAGTCTGTCAACGTCTATTGACAAAACATATTTAAGTCCTACTTGCTCACTCTTTTCAAATAAGCTGTCTTTCTCTAAATTAACTCTGTCTGTTCCGGCAAAGTTACCTGTATTATCTGCTTTTCTTTCCATTATGCTTGAAATCGCCTTTCCTGTTGATTTATTATAAACGGCTGTTTTTACAGTCAAATTGCCCTTATAATCTCTAATATCTTTCTTCATTTTCACAGTATTGTCGGACGGCACAAAATCTTTTGTATCTTCCAACAGAAGTGTATCACCACTGTAAATTTGCATTTTAAAAACCAAAGTATCGGTTAGTTCAGAGTAACAGTTACGTATGACCAAACATTTTTATTAAGCGATACCGAAGATGTAATATTTTGCTCTGTTTGATTATTGTATTTAACCGCCAAACGCGGATAACCGTTACCGTTGTTTACGGTAAGAAATATATAATTCTTTTGGTCAGAGCCAAAGTCAAATACTCTTTTCCACGAAGTTAATCCGCTCGGTTTTATCCATGCTGATACAGTAAAATTATCGCTTAATGGAAATTGACTTAAAGTCGCACTTCCGCCGTTAAATTCTACCGCATTTTTTTTGACCGAGTATATTCGACACCGTACCCATATAGTTTAATCCTGTCATATCATTCATTGAATATGATGCTGTTAAATCAGCCGCATATACACTTGCCTGCAATATAAATGCCGTAGCCGCTGCCGTTAAAATCACTTTCTTGAACTTCATTTTCCTCTCCAAAAAACAAATTTTCAACAAATTAATCTTTATATATCCCAAGTTTCTTTAGTAATATTATATAGTATATTTTTTTAAAATTCAATTAACTATATTAACATCATTTGAATGTATATTAACATTTTCACATTGACTTTAATAACTGTTAATGCTATACTGAATATGCAGGAGGTACGCTATGAATCCGAGATTATATTTTGATGAAAAAACGTTAAAAAAATTAGGTGATGTATTTGTTGTAAACACATATTTCCCTATTAAAACAGTTCCCGACAGTGCCGACTATTTTTTGCTTGTATATATTGCTCATTCTAACGCCATACACAACATTGATAATACAAGCAGAAAATTAGAAGAAGGCGATGTCGTGCTAATATCGCCGAATGTAGTCAATTCATTCACCTGTACCCAAAAAGATGAACTAACCATTGCATATTGTTGCGCGTTTTCCAAAAACGCATTACAATATAGCTTAAAACAGTATTCAGGCAATTTTCCGTTGCTTTCAGATTTTTTTGAAGGAAAACGCTCATATATACAAGTACACGACACACCGTCAAAAACAATACGAAATTTTATGATACAAATGATAGATAATTTTAACTATTCACAACCCGGATATTTGTTTTCAATCCGCAGTACAATAACACTGATTTTAGTTAATATGTTCAGATTGTATTCAGTTGATAAAAATAAAGCCGACAGTTTTCATTCTAATGTGGTTATAAATAACGTTACCAATTACATAAATTCAAAAATATATTCAAAGCTTTCGCTTAACGAAGTAGCCGATAAATTCGGTATCACCCCACAACACCTTTGCCGATTGTTTAAGAAACACTTTAATATGACTTTCACTCAGTTTTCAAACAGGCAACGTGTCGATAAAATCCGTGATGAACTCGAAAATATCGACAGACCGATATATCAAACCTATGAAGAATTTGATTTCACACCTCAATATTTAAACAGTATGTTCAAAAAATATACCGGCTACTCTATCAGTGAATATAAAGCCAAATTCAACTATAAAGCCGGTAATCCGCTTTATACGATATAATATAAAAGGACGACTGCATTTAAGCAATCGTCCTTTTAATCTATTAATTTTTAGCCGCGTTATAAAGCATAACTGCAACATCAATGCGTTTAACATCTGTGCCTAATCTGCTTGATGTTACATTATCAAACAAATTATACTTTTGAGCAGCGGACATAAAGCCGTCGGGATATTGAGTTTTACTGTTTGCATATCCGTATGCACTTGTCAATATTTTAACCGCCTGTTCCACGGTAATATGATTATCCGGTGCAAATTTATTATCACCGATACCATGTATTATATCTGCTTTTACGCACGCATTTACATATTTACTGCTCCAATGATATTTTGTATCTGTAAACGTGCTATTCTCACCAACATTATACCCCATCATTCTGCATATAACCGCAGCAAATTCTGCTCTGGTTATGGTTGCGTCAGGTCTGAATGTATTATTTTCATAGCCTGTCATAATATCATTGCTTATAGTGTAATTTACTGCATTTTTCTGACCGTTATTAAGATAAGATGTATCAGAAAAATCCTCTGCTTTTTCTGCCGGTGCATAGCTGACAAGCTGATATTCACGAGTTATAGAAACCCCATTATTTCCGTTTGCAACCACTCTTAAATCATGCGTCCCCTTTATGTCGCTTAGTTGTACGGTATAAGCTATTTCGTTTGTTGATTTAACGAGTTCACCGTCAAGATAATATTCAACATTTACCCAATCCGAGCCATATATGTGCGGATATGCGTACAGTGTTGTATCTCCGTTCATCGTTATTGTACTGCCCGCCTTTTTAAAGAATTGTCCGGCGCTGTTTGTATTATTATTTTGTATAAACCACGGTGACTCTGTTACATCATTATATGCGTTTTGAAGTTTGCTGTCTCCGTCGAGATTATAGTAATTCACCTCATAATTCATTTTAGCGTTAAAATACGCTATAAGCTTTACTTGAGGATATACCATAGGAATGAATGTATATATTTGTTTTAAATATTTTGCCGCCCATTCACTGTCGGTTTCATTTATATCACCGTTAGTTCTGTATGCACTTCCACATTCAGAAATCATTATAGGTTTTCGACCGCCGTATTTTTCAACAGCATCCTTTATCATCACAACAGGATCGGAACTGTATCCTGTTTTAAAGCAAACTTCATTATACCTGCTTTCTCCCTGCCATACTCTGCCTTGGAAATACTTACTTGCATAACAATTCACGCCTACCCAATCAACATATTCGTCACCGGGATAGAAGTCATCAGCCGTATAAGGCCAATCGTTTGTTTTCCATGAAGATGTGTGTGCCATACTCCAAACAGTAGCAACGTTAGACAATCCGCTCACACTGTTTGCAACTGCTTTGAATGCAGATATAAATTCATCGGGTGTACATTTATCACCCCAAACATTAAATTCAGCACCTATTCTCAAATAAATCGGCACGTTTTTGTAACTTGACAACATAGAGCGTAAATTCGATAAAAAAGAATCCGAACCGTTTATATTTCTTACCGTTGTGCCTTCCTGTGGAAAATTTAGAGCAATTTCTACCGCTTTGTTTTGTGTTTCTGCTTTATCAAGCATCGCACGCGTCCAACCGAATGTACTTTCATCACCGTATTCCAAATACAGCAATGTCATTGATTCATTACTTTTTGCCTTATCTGCCACTTGTCCGTATAAAACACCGTTCGGCTCATTTTTCGCACCATACACCTTTTGCGATTGTTCCGTAGCTTGATATACGTCAAATGTATTTGTAAATTGCTTAACGCAATTTTCTGCAATAATTACGCCGTCAGTCCACCCTAATTGCTTACCGTATGGAATATACATTTCAAAATACTTCGCCGCATTTGTATAATCACCGTTCATAAAATACGCAAATGCAACGTCATATGTTCTTGAGCCTAAAATATTTATTGTCTGCTCATTCTTTGGCTCTGATGATATTAAATTGATAATTTGTACTCCGTAATTTATCGTTTCATCATAATTTTTGCTGCTTGTTGCATTTGAATAACCAGCGTCCAAGCCCCAAAATGCGTGTGGCAATTCATATGCCATTACGCTTAAATTACTTGAGATTATCAAACTTATCATCGCAATTAATATTATGCTTATTCTTCTTTTCAATTAACATCACTCCCTCAATCTTTTAGAATTGTATTTTATTTATTCTTCAAGTGGCAAAAGTTCATACCAACCATTATGTTCAACTATTTCATAAGAATCCATAGTAATCAAATTTTGTAAATCTTCATTAAATTCAACTGTATAATCATCCAAACTTTTCAACAAAACTGCATTGTTAAATATTTTTCTAAATTCTATTTCTTCTTTTGAGGCAATTATTATTCTCTTATCCTTTAGAATGCAAATAAACATTTCATTTTCTTTTAATTTTTCAGGAAATTTTATAGTATTGTTATTAACTGTAGCAATGTTATCATCAAAAACATAACCAAATACACTTGCAATTCTATCACATAAATTACATTTTATCCAATAATAATTTATTGTGTAATTCATAAAACAATATATAAACCATATTGCAACTGTTTTAACTACATCACCAGTCTGTATTCCGCATATCGTTTCAAATATCACAAAAAGTATAGATACAAAAAGAGATATTATAAACGAAGCAAGCAAATCAAACAGATTATTTTTTACAAATTTTCTCCACAACTTTGATAACAGCAAAGTCAAAAACGTATTGAATATACATCTATCCAGTATAAACAAAATACGACCAATATTGCTATAACTTTCAGTTTTAACAGTCGTGATAATGTTAATTGCGGCTATCAATACAAATATTATATGATAATATTCTAAAATAAAATTTTGTTTTTTATTCATTGTTTTATCTCCTGTATTTTATATAGTTTATTGTTTAATATCAAAAAAATCACAAGCATTATTATATGTTATTTCTGCTATTTCACTATAACTTGTATTGCGAATCTCGGCAATTTTTGACGCAACATCAACTAAAGTTGACGGTACATTAAGCTTATTTGATTTTTTATTATTTTTTTCGAGAAATTCTCTCAAATATAACGGCATAGTATATCCTTCCGGAAATATATAAGGTGCATCAGTTTCCAAAAGTATATTTTCTTTAGGCAAATTCTTTACTGCATCGAATAAATCCTTATCAAAATTTTCAACAGTTTTCGTGATCTTGCCACCAATACCAAAATAGCAAATTCCCATTGAAATCAATTCTTGCGTTTTCTTCCAACTGACACCGTTATAACAATGAATTTCTGCTTTCGGGGTTTTTAAGTTTTTATTATTCAACTCTTTGATTACCCTATTCCAAGTTTCAACAAATTCATCAAGCGCATCACGTATATGAAAAACCAACGGTAAATTTCTATTTGCCGCTAAGTTAATGAAATATTCTAAGAATTCGATTTGCCTGTGCTTTTGTTCGTCCAATAATTTTGTTTTTGCAAAATCCAATCCCGTTTTTATGGCTACAACATTTTTATTTTCTAAAAGCCTTTCAAATTCCGTCTTTTTATTTTTGTTCCAAGGCTCATTAATCGCACATTTTGGATGTAGTCCGACTGCTTGATATATCTTTCCGGTAAATTCTTCTTTGTAAAATAAATCACGTATATAAAAGTTACTTTCATAACTTATAGCCGGCACTACAAATTTCTTTATCCCCGCATTTTTACTATCTTCTATTACATTTTTCAATAATTCCTTGTCCTCAAAGGTATCTAAATGCGCATGTGTTTCAAATAAAGCATTTTCCATAGGCAATATCCTTTCATATCCAACAAAATGACATTTTAAATATATATAATTATATCAATTCATTGCAGAAAAAGCAACCATACATACACAATTCAAATAACAAAAGCTATTGCATACATCCAATTATAATGTGCACAATAGCTTTATGTTTAACTTATTTATTGTAATATAATATAGTCTTTATACGAATATCCGCTTACTCCGTTATAACTAACCCAATACCAGTTACCAGAGGTTTTGTCAGGATATACAGTACAACTTGCACCTTCCGGAATATATCCAATATCATTTCCGACCTTTGGCTTACTGTTAATCACAAGTGAACCGTCCGTTCCTCTTACAATTCCCGTACGCACGTTTAAATTTTGAGTAAGATAATCTTTATATGAATATCCGCTGATTCCGTTATACTCTACCCAACACCAATTTCCGGACATTCTGTCCGGATACACTGTACAACTTGCACCTTCAGGAATTGCTCCTATAGGATAATCTTTACTTGGTCTGCTGTTAATTGCAAGTGAACCGTCTGTATTGAATACATATGCCGTATATGTTCTTTCTATTGCGTTGCTTGCGGTTGTAAATGATTTTACATCTCCACACGTTTCATTACCGTTTTGTATTCCGTATACTTTGTAATAATATGTAGTTCCGGCGTTCAAATATTGTCCCGCCTCACTGTTTAAGTCATACCATATATCAAACGGATTTTTGTTGTGGCTGATAGTATCTCTTGCAACCTTGTTCATATTATTCGGCGATGTTCCGAAATATAATCCGACTTCACTCGGACGTGTACCCGAATATGCCGCTGTACCTCTGACGGTTGCATTATTTGATGTAACCGAATCCGCCCCGCCTGTTGATATTGACAAACCGGAATTATCTGATTCTGTTGTAAATGAGCTAATTGAACCTCTGACTTCTTTTCCGTTCTGTATTGCATAACACTGATAATAATAAGTTCTACCCGCTGATAGATATTGTCCTACCTCACTATTCAAATCATACCACATATCAAACGGATTTTTATTGTGGTTTATCTTATCACTTGCTACTTTATTCAAATTGTTTGAATCATTGCCAAAATAAATTCCGACTTCACTTGGGCGTGTACCTAAATATGAAATTTTTCCGTATACAGTTGCATTTGTTTATGAAATCTTTTTTGCCTCAAGTGTATTTACTGTTATATTATTTTCAACAGGTGTCTTTGAAACCAAATTTTCTAAATTCGGTATTCCTGCACCGTAATATGCACTACTACCTAGATTGCTTGCTGAAGATTTCATTGCATTTATAGCATCTGTTGATGAATAATTTGGATTAGCACTTCTGATAAGAGCCAACACGCCTGCAATATGTGGTGACGCCATTGATGTTCCGTTCATCGTAACAGTACCACCGCCTCTTGCCGCACCACCTATTTTAACTCCCGGTGCCGCAATATCAATTATTCCATTTCCATAATTACTGAATTTTGCTTTTTGATTATTGTCTGCTACCGCGGCAACAGTTACTACTCCATTTATACAAGCCGGTGAAAAGAATTTCTTTGATATATCAACACTATCATTTCCTGCAGCTGCTACCACTGTTACACCGTGTGAAATTGCATATTCAATACCTTGTCTTTGATAAGTATCATCATGGTATCCGCCCATACTTAAATTTATAACTTTAGCACCATGATCTGTTGCGTACTTTGTCGCAGCATTAATTAGCGTAGAATAAGATGAACCACTACTGTCGGTTGTTTTTAATGGCATTATTTTAATTTTACCGAAACCCGAAGTTACATCAGCACCGATAGCCTCAGCCACGCCTCTTATCGACAATAATGTAGTATCATTTTCAATTATCGGTGTACTTCCATCATCATCAATTTTAAGTTCAGTACCATCTAATATCATAGTGTCTGAGCCTATTGTTAAATTTAATGAACCTATGTAATTTTCTCCATCATTTTTGGGAATAAGTTCTGATAACTGCGATAAATAATCACTGTCCTCCGTAACTTGCATACTGTTGCTTGCAGCACTTACCGAAGGAGTTATCATCATTGCAGATAGAACTATCGCTAAAACTTTTTTTATTTTATCTTCACATCCTTTTTTATTGTATTATCAAAAATGATAAAATTATTTTTATTTTATATCAATATTAATTTTTTGTCAATATTTTGTTATTCTGTAATTATCTCAAAACAGTTCTATTTTGTATCTGTATTTTCTTTGCTTTTTGCTTTTAATTCTATCTTTACATCCTTTTTCTGCATTCGCCATCACAGAGAAGCCAAATATATATTAGTTGCTAAATTCTTCACTTAAATCTATTAACCATTCATCATCATACATCATATAAATCGGCACAGTTTCTTCTGATACTTCTTTTGATTCCGGATCTTCAACGCTCACTGTGCAATTAGCTATAGCTTGATTTTCGGATTCATATATAATATCAATATCATCAACAATAAACATATTGCCATTTGTTCCAAGCGCCATACTGACACCCATTATATCAGATATACCAATACCGCCGATTAATTCAGTATCAATGAACGAATCAATCAACGATATTGCCATACCCCCTATTTTTTGACTTCTGCTGTCGACATATGTCAATGCTTCGTCCACATCGCCTTCATTAATAGCGTCAAAAAAGTTTTCTACACAATTTGCTATCATGTCATCATCCGAAACTTGCCCGCAACTCGTCATTGACACAGTTAAACATATAGTCGCAATTAAAAATATTAAACATTTTTTTGTCTTCATAGTTTTAATCCTTTCCCACCTTTAAGATATAATTACCAAACCTTTTTCAACAATTTTATAACCGTATGATGTATTCGTTAAAACACATGGCTTTTGTACTTTTATCGTTGTATCGCCATGCACGTCATACTGAAAATATATAGCAAGTGTATCACGTATTACGGCATTTAATATATTATTTTTAGGGTAAATACTAATTTCATTGTGACCTGTATTTTCCATATATACCATATCACCTTTACAAATATCTATGTATCCGTCATTTACTTTTGTACTTACCGTTTTTAATTCAATATCCTCGTTTGTATTAATATATTCATTATACATATCAATAGTATTATTAAATTTTTTCTTTGTTTTTCTTGATACTGATGTTGTTTTATTTATTTCATCAATTTCTCTTTGTGAGAATACAGTATTGTCATATGATTTTTCTCTATCATTCTTATTTTGCATAAGTTTTAATTTATGTTCGTATTCATATACCAATTCTTTTAAATTACTGATTTCCAAATCTTTTTGTTTTAGTGTTTCGGTAATATGTTTTAATTCTTTATCCTTTTTTTCATACTCAATTTTATATAAAGATTCTAACTCATATATTTCTCTTTCCGTTTTTTTTCGAGTATTCTTGGATGCCGTCACTTTCGTTTTTGATTTCTTCTTTTCTTCTCTTAATCTTTTATTTATTGTTTTTATAATGACAACAGCAAATATCAATAAAACTAATAATGCTCCAATACATAATATATATATTAATGTTCCCGATTTGTTTTCTTCTGTTGCATTATTAACATCAATATCCTTACCGGTAGTAATTTTATATATTGTTTTCAAATTTTCTTCATTAAAAATATTGTATTTATACATATTTTCAATTGTACCACTCTCAAAAAAAGTAGTTAATTCAGGATTTTGTATATTTTTAAAATTATCGTTATTTTCTTTTAGCGTCTTAAACAAAATATCACAATTGTTTGCACCGGCATTATCCTGATTAGGATTATCCGCACCAGCATTTTCTGTAGTAGCGTTATCTTCATTAACATTCTCACTGCTTTTCACTGCATCAATGTATTCTTGAATTAACTCTTCATTTGACGATAAATCAATATTCACCGAAGCATAAGCAGATGCAGTTGCGACTATAAATACACTTACAATAATACAAATATACAAAGAAATTTTATTTTTCATCTTAATCACACCTATTCTTGAATAAATTAAATGCTATGCTTTTGCCAAAAGCATAGCATTTAAAGTTATTTATTAATCTTCATCTTGAATTACAACTGTTTTATGTCCGCTTGATGATCGCGAAACCGGTTTGCTTTCAAAATATTCATCGTGACTTTCATCATTACTTTGACTTTCGTTATTATAATTTCTGCTATCATAATTTTGACCGTTTTGTCTGTTAACAGTATTTTGTTGCTGAAAGCCTTGTTTTTTTACTACAGCTATTATAATAAATATTATCGCCGCAAACACCACTACTCCGACAGCAACAATTGCTATCAAACCTATCGGTAAATTTGAGCCTGAACTTGGATTCATAATGGTTTCATAGATCAAGCTTACATCATCTTTTGATAATGAATTCATACTACTTTCATAATGAGATTCTTCTGCAAATGTATCGTTATAATAATCATTGACCATTTCCAAAATCTCTTCCAATTCATCATGATTAAATTCGGCAGCTACCGAAGATAAATTATTTCTTACATCCGTAATTTTTATATCTATTCCTGTCTGTTCTCTTAATTTGCATATTTTTGATATACTGCCTTCAGATATATCAGCTGCCGAAACCGGTATAACGGCGCAAATTACGGTTGTTATCATGATAGAAACAGCTAATAAAAAACTAAATATTCTTTTCATAAAATCCACCTACAATCATATACTGTTTATAATAGCTAAAATGTACTCTAACAATGGAGATGTACAATTTCCGCTCACCAAACTTGAATTCATATTATTTGTAATATTGGTTGCTATCACCGCATCGTTTAATTGTGGAAATACAATCGCGCCTTGTAATATATCATAAGAATCCTGCATAAATTGTGCAACTTTCTCATTTTTATCGTTTATATTCGCTAATTGCATACTATTAATCTGCACTGACGGAGATGGTGAGTAAAAATAATCATATATGAATGGATTTTCTGATATGATTTCATCGTTTTTAGGGATTATAACATAATCATCACCATTTTCGTCACAGATATTTTGAGAGTCAATATTGTTATCTTTTACAAATTGTTCTAATGCTGACAGATTGCTTATTTGAAGTTTTACGTCACAACCGTTAAATATTACCGGAGCGTCTGTAAGTTGAACCATAACATCGTTCAACAATCCTCTTGATGTTTCTGTTTTTGCATTGTTTGAATCAAAGCAAATATTTATAGTCGCACCGTTCTGCATATTTAAAGTCTGTACAAGCTTATTTACTATTGCATTTTTTTCCGAATTAGGAATCCAGTTATACAACTTAGCACCATTGCCTGTAAGTTGTACCTTGATTAAATTATTAAATTCATCTTGTTTACTCTGCAAAATATTCATTGTATAGAATAAAATACCATAAAAACCGACAATAATTTTGTTCTTAAACTTGCTTACATCTTCACCACCTACAGCGTCAACCTTCTTTATCAATTCATCACCGTTAAGCAACAAATATTGTTCAAGTAAAGACTGAAGCTTCGGTGCATCATTTGGATCCAACAAATTGCTTACATCAGCATATTCCGGTGCAGCATTGCTGATAAATTCTTGTATACTGCTATCCTTTCTGACAAGATCCATCAACGGTTCAATGAATAATCTTCTTGACGCAATAGGAACAGAAGTTTGGAATAATTGCTTATACATATTTGCTCCGCCGTTCCAAGATGATATATCTGTAGAACCACCACCAATGTCTACTACGATTACATAGTTTTCTTTTGATGTACTTACTATTTCTTTACCTGCAGCAGTACTTTCAGTTTCCACGCCTAACTCGCCTGAGTGCATTGATACACCTGTTAAAGCTTCAGCTTGCAAAAGAACTGATGTTACAGCAGTCTTATAATCTTTTCGTTGTTGATTCGAGAAACAAGATGGATATGATACATTCCATTTTATTTCATTACATTGTTTTGAAATTATATATAGCGCTGTTTGATTAACAATCTGTGCAATATAATGCTTTAAATCATCCTGTGATTTCTTTGCTAAAACACCATTACCTGCCCATTTCATTCCCGAATTAATATTTAAATCAGGCTGTTGATCTTTATGACGATATATAACGTTACCTGTCATTAGAGGATCTACATTAAAGGCAGTACTCATAGACGCCGCTCTGTAAACACTCGGATAATAGTTAAGTCCATTATAATCCTTTGTCATAAAGAACTGATTTGTTTTACTTTCATTTGACTTAATTAGTTCATATGGAATTTGAATGTTCTTATTATCTATATCATTCTTATCAAATCGTATTGTTTCCACTACGTCGCCAATATTAGCACTGATTGTTGTTGATGTTGTACCAAAGTCTAAACCTGCTTCAGCTGTATTTTTGCCATAAATCAAGTTTGTTGGTTCATCATTAAACAATATTGCACCGACATACACATCTTGTGCTGTGTCCTTAACAAAAATGTACTCAGGTAATACATCGCTTCTCGTAACTATTCTTTCTTTATCACCATCTACCATTTGTTCAAGTTCATTTTTAGTTTCATTACCCTTTGGCATATATTCCAATTCGTAAATATTAACAGTTGTAGAATCTATTTTTTTAATTTTTGTTTCATATATGTAATACGATTTCCATACATTAATATCGCCAACCATACACTTTACATACGGCCATATAGAAACACCTGATAGTGCTCTTTGTCTGATTATGTTATTTCCGTTAGGTCCATCATATTCTTTTGATTCTACCGGCCAGAACTTTGTACCAACTTGAATATATAGTGTGACTTTCCAATTACCGTTTGATAATCTTTCTTGTTTTATTTGACCTCTGATTTTTTCGGCCTCAAGTAAGTTGAATACTTCTTTTTTCAATGGCCAAATCATAGTACATTCCATGCCACCGTCTAATTTAACCCAATCATCATCTTTACCAAATGGTTTTTCTGTACCTTCAAGAATCTGTACATAACTTGCTTTATTTTCGAATATGCTATCTCTTTCAAATCTTGTTAAATCAGAACCTTTTGGTTGTATAGCTATCTTCTTTGATATTTCTTTGTTGTAAAGATTTACCACTTCATCACAAATAACACCGTCTTGAGCCTCGAATAATACAAGATCAATTCCTGACTTAGCACCGTTAATTTTGGCAGTTGTAATTATACCTGTACTATTTCCGCAATCTATTTTTACATTTATATTTTCTAAAATGCCTCTAATTGAGCCGTCACCGCTCGATGTTAGAACAGCAAAGTTATTACTCTCTAATTTCAATAATTTTGCTGAATCAGCAACTGAATTTTTGCTGTTGATAACTTCTTGAAAAAAGTTTGCAACTTTCGTTTTAGCTTCAGGTGTAATGATCGGAGATACTGCCACACCGCTGTTTACACATTTTAACCATTCATGCATATAAACATAACGCTCAGAATTTTTACAAATGAATTCCACAGGATTTATATATTCTTTACCTTCATTCATTAATCCGCATTTCACCAATTCATTAAGTGCATTATTATTCATATATCTTGCCGGCACAGCTATAAATTCCTGATTTCTAATCATACCTATACATTCACCGTTAAGTAAAACTGCACGGGCTGTAATGTCTTCCAATACGCTTTCATGAAACATTCCTTGTCCATAAACAGATTTTTGTCCTGCCAGTGTATTTTCGTAAGTTATAGTATACTCTGAAAGATTCTCATAACCGATAGCTGTTAGCAACCCTAACCATGAGTGTTCACCTTGAATATTCTCAATCAAATCTCTTGTATTTGTCAATACATTTGGATTAAGATTGAAATCAAGTCTGTATACACCTTGTAAAGTTATTCCTTTACTGTTTGCAAAAGAAACTATTTCATTTTTGAAATTCATTAATTTTGCAACTGTACCTACTGTTTTTTGAATATCTAATTTTTTCAATATATCAACAACAACGTCTATCCAAGCACAAATATATTCAAATGATTCTTGTACAGGAATTCCATTATTATAAATAATATATTCTAGAGGATTCTTAACGATCCATCTGCTGTTATTTTTCTCGAAAAATGATAGTCCGTTTGCTTGCACCCAATCGTTTTGTGCAAAATCATATGATGAACATACCAAATTAGTCGGTGTCAAACATCCGATTATATCTCCGTTAATCTTTATTAAAGTAAATTCACTCCAAGCCTTTTGAACATCAGCAAATATTGCCTGTGTCGGAACAAGGCTTTTACTTGTAATGTTACTTGCAAAATTACCGTCTGCATCGCCCGGCTGTAATTTTTCCAAATCAACTGTTTCAAATTCAAGATTAATTGAACGCATTTTTCTTAATGCCACTAATGTTATAAGAACTTTCCATTCATTTTCTGTTTTATCTTGAATAAATCCGTAATTAATTTCTTTGCTTCTGCCTGTCGGATTATAAATAATATTATCTAATAGAAGGTCAAAAGTTATTATATTTGACCAAGGTGACGGAACTGTAAGGCTATCTCTTGTTTCAACCTCTTTGGTTTGCGAATTAGGCATAGAATGTGCCATTATGCTCAAAGCAGAATCACCTTCCGCATATCTCCACAAACTTCTGTCATCACCTTTTTTATATGAACTTACTCCAATCCCTTCAGAATGTTCATCTTTTGTCATGAATACCTTATTTGCCATAGTTCTATCCTCACTTTCAAAATCAGCTATTCCATATATAATAGATAGTGTCGTCCACTAATGCTCTTAGCGGTCTGCCCTCTGGTGCATTTTTATCTTTTATACATAATCTTTGGTATACAGTGCTTGCCGTGTTAATACCGCCCTTTACTGTAGTTATTATATCTTCAAATCCCGGCGTATTTTCCGAATACATATCTTTGAATTTTTTATCTCTGTCCATATATCTGCATTTATCTGTATTATCTTTTATTTTGCCTTGAATTCTTATTTCTTCACCATCATACAAATCAAAATTGTAATAATTAAACCAATTTGTATATTGATTTTCACCGCTTTTAAGGTCGATATTGATTGATCCTCCTATCTTGATATCTTTCATTGTAATAAGTTCACGAATCCATTCAATATATTTTCTGCAGTAATCACGCATTTTCTCATTGTCGCTGTCACTAATCTTGTAATTCACCTTAAGTCTTGCTCTGTCATTATAATCATTAATAATTGAATACAATAACTTAGTATACAATACCGAAAATGAGAAAAATTGAGCCATTTTTTCATATACTCTTACATTTCCGGCATTATTCAAATAGCCGTAACCGAACACATCATCACTTGTCTCTGTTCCTCGCCAAGCAAGTTTAACACATTTATTTTCTGTATCTGTAGGAACTGCAGTATTATTTAAAAAATCTACGATTGCAGTTGCCGAATACAATTCAACGACATTTGCTTTATTCTTTTGTGTTTGACCATCTGTTGAGTGAGTCGTCATCATTAATTTATCAGAATCCTCTCCGATAAAATACATAGTCTTAAATACATCGCTCATTTTCTGTTTATCATAGAAATCAATAGCAATTTTTGATTTGATTGGGAAATTATCTGTTTCTATAATACTTCCTTCACTCGGAGTCGGTGCCGCAAAATATGGTCCGACAAGTATACCTGCTATATCGCAATTTTGAGTTTTTGGTGCAGTCTTTATCTTTCTTGCCAAAGTCGGCAAGCCTGACGCACCTGTTCCTCCAAACACAGAACCAATTATTATTATCTTATCTTCAGGTTGGATATTATTATTTTCAAAGAAGTTTTTCCATTCATTTATATATATACCCTTGCCATCGGTAATATCTTGATTCATATAAAATGAACCGATAGAAGTATGCGAATAAAAACCACCTTTTAACACCTTGCTTCTTTCTTCACTTGTGTATAAAAAGCCATATAAATCTTCAATTTTATCACTCATTGCAGCAACATTCATCAACTGGGGTGCATCTATTGCTTTATTCATTACATCTATAGGATTCCATGCGTATTGTTTTATTACAGGTCTAAATACATTGCTTTGTGACAACACAGAATAATCAGATAAAGTGTCATTAGTGTTTATCTTATCGCCGTTAAGAGAGTCTGAATCCACAACCATTACATTAATATTTTGAAGTCCTTTTACGTCTTCAAACACTCCGGCAGCCGCTAAATGTACTACAGAACGCAATACTCTTGAGCCTGTTCCTCCTACTGCTACTATATAACAATTCATTATTTTTGCCTCCTAGTATAATTATATTTTATATCAATCCCATGGTAAAAATCTTTCCCATGTTCCCGGTCTGCCTAATGATGACAATATGTAAATCATAGGACCTTGTACAAAAATCACAATGGTTGCAACTATACGGCACTCACTTGTCTTTGTTGGATTTAGTGCTACAAAAACTGCCGCTATTATAGCTGCAACAATTATTGTTACTAATGTATTAACAATCCAATTTGTTTTCTTATTCCAATCCAATACTGCAGCAAGCATTGCCATTATAAACGTATATACAAGTGTAAAGCCTGTTCCTATATAGTAATATAATGTGAAATTGTGTGACCATTCAACTGCATCGCGAATTGTTCGTACAGCAGGTTTTGCCGTGGTGCTAAACCATGACGCTAATGCTACGCCTAATACTGCAAACACTGCAAATACTATTACAGCTATTATTATAATCTTACCAATTGCCATTCGTTCTTTTGTTCTTGCCATTTTCCTCTATCTCCTTTTTTAATTTTCTGCATTTTCATTTAATACTTCTGAAAATTTATTTGCATTTTCTTTTTCTAATGTTTCTATTTTAACTGAATCGTATGTATCTTTGTCACCGGCTAATAAATAAACTGTTAGTTTTTCTTCGAATTTATTACCCTTTGTGTTATATTCGTTTAACAAAGATATAAAGTTCTGCAAGTTCTTAAATTTAGGATTTTTTGACCATTCTTGAACCCATACAGGAATTGAACCCGGATCTGAAGCACTGAATGTAATATCTAACTTAGTTACATAAGATAATAGTGTAAGATCTTTTACATACACGTTTATCATAGCTGTTTTATCAACGTTATCAATTCTCCATTCTGTACTTTGTGGTCCGCCGTTACTTGCAAAAGTAACTTCTATGTTATCTTTAGTAATATTATCGCTGTCAAAAAATTCTTTATCACTATTTTTGGCATCGCTCAAATTAGTTTCAACACCAAAGTCAAGATTCGAAAGTTGGATCTGTGATACAGACTCAAAAGGAACATTAAACTTAATTTTACCTGCAATATCATCTGTCAAATCAACAATAGGTGATTTAGTCCACAACATCGACTTATAAGCCAAATATCTAATATCTTCAGGTTTAACATCATCTGTGCTTATATTTACAGGTGTATCCAACTCAACTGTATTATCTTTATCAGGCGTAAAATTAACAGTACCTTCAACTTTATCTAATTGACTTGATTGATAATCCGGTCTTAAAATCGAAAAGCTTCCTTTTTCATCTGTTTGCAGTGCTAATCCTCTAGGTAAATCTTGAGGTGCCTGTCCTGCTGCACCACCGCCGTTTGATCCTCCTGCCGGAGGGGGATCACCAGGTCCTCCGGCAGGAGGTTGTTCGCCCGGATTTCCTACAGGAATTTGTCCTGATGCGCTGTTATTTTCTACTGCTTTTCCATTTTTATCAACTGCGTAAGTTCCTTGTTCAACAGACTTAATATTATCGTAATCTATACCGACAATACCGCTGTTTTGTGGATATATCTTGCAGTTTACGTTATATTCTCTATCCATGCCTGTCCAATCCATAGTTCCGTTATAACTACTTACATTAGGCATATTGTAAAATTCATCTATATAACTTGATAAATCGGTTAGGTTCCCTATTGCAATTATAAAAAACGGATTAGCTGTTTTTACAGACATAATTGCAAATGATTGCTTCTTGTCAATTATCTTCTTTGAGAATTCTTCTGCAAGATCTTGATAATTTTGTAACTGTCCGTTAAGATCAGTAACAATTAATTTTATTCTCGGAACTATAACTTTCTCACCTGATTTGTTCTCATTATCAATTGCTTTTACTACAGAATCTGATGATTCACCTGAATATGTAATTTTTGATAAGTCATTTATATATGAAATATTGTCTTTTTTTTCAATACCGGATTCATTAACCGAATATAATTCTGTTGAAACATCATTCCATGTTTTTGTTATTGCATCAACACTATCTTGAACAATACCTTGTGTGACACGGTCGCCTGCGCCTCCTTGCATACTTATACTAACATCATAATAAACTTCTGCGTTTTTATTTTTATTAGTAAATACTGCCGCTTCTTTTTCCATCCCCTTTTCATCAGTTTCTACAATTCCTTCTTTAGGGAAATTGTAGTTGGTTGTGTCGGTTAATGTACCACAACTTGCCAACATTGATGTCGCAATTATAGCACATAAAATACCAATTATTCTTTTTTTCATTTTTACGTCCTCCTTTTTTTGTTTTATGTAAATGAATAATTGAACTCTAAAATTGTCTTTTCATTTTCTTTAATACGAATATAGATATTATAACTAATACCATAAAGAATACTGAAAGAACTATTACTTTTTTTGTGTTCGAATTGTCAATACTCTTTTCATCTGTTTTATTCTTATTAGACAATTCATTGTCTGCATTCGACATTTTATCTGTACCATCTCCCATTTGACTGTTTGCACCGACTTGTTGAGGATTTCCCATATTCCCGTTAGGCTTTGGTGGTGGTTGCATACCGTTTTGTTGTGCCCCCATATTTCCGCCAGGTTTCGCAGGTGGTTGCATCTTTCCTTGTGTTCCTATATCTCCGTCATGCTTTGAAGGTGGTTGCATATCATCTCGCACTACCATATTTCCGTCTGGTTTTGGTGGTGGTTGTCCATTTTCTGAATCCGGAGGAGCATTATTTTGAGTATTTTCCGCCCCGATTACAGAAATAATTTTTTCAACTTTGGCACTTCCTATAACTACATCATTAACTGACATAGTATATGTTTCTTGCGGTTTGACATTGTCGCCATACCAACCTACCCAACAAAATGAGCCGTCAGTTGAGAAATTCTCAACTTCATTTCCGTCACTGTCAATAATTTTTATATTACCGCCATTACGGTATGTTGTAGGCATATATGCCATTAGACAATATTTTTTCGATTTATCTGCCGGCATTTCCATCATGCCGGCATTACCTGCACCTTTGAAGGTTCCGCCATTCATTCTGCATATCCCGTCATAATCCCATGCTAAATCCGGTCCATCTTTCTTTGCATATGATGTAACATCTCCACCATTCATTTCGCATGAACCATTTATATCAATTCCGTCACCGCCGGCTTCAATATAAACTTTACCGCCATTCATTCTGAACAACATTACTGTATTTTCATTATCTTCAACTTGCATTTGCAGCAACATTCTATTATCAGGATTATTTTCTGTGACTGAAGGGGCATCACTCGGATTTTTATTATCCGGTGGTGGTTCCATTATAGATGTCCCGTCACCGACAGCATTTATTCCGTCATCAAGTGCAATAATATTAATGTCACCGTCATTTATTTCAATATATTTTCCCTCTAAGCCTTCATAACAGTGAGTAATCGATATATTTCCGTTATTCACAGTTACATTTCCATCCGAATGTACTGCATCATCTCCCGATGCAATTTGAAATTTACCATTATTTAAAATTATTTCTTCACCGGAATGAATTGCGTCATCGTCGGTATCAAACGTCACATCACCACTGTCTATATATATGCCTTTATCAGCTTTTAATCCTTTCATACTTGGCAACTCAACAGCTTGTTCTGTTTCTTGTGTTTCTTGCCTTAATTCAGGAGGCATAGTCTCAGTTTCTAAATCTCTTGTTGCTAATTTCTTCGAATTTTCCGCTCCTTTTCCCGTGGCAATATTTAATGTGGTGTTTTTTTCAAAAATTTCACCATTTGAATTTACTGCATCGTTTTCGGACTTTATTTTAAAATTTCCTCCGTTGAAAGCTACAATACCTTTGTTATTCTTTTTCTTTGCTTTTATCGAATCTCCTTCCGAATTAATCGAAATTTCTCCACCTCTTGAAAAGATATTTTCGGCTTTTATACCTTCATTGACTGCTGTAACATCTAATTTTCCCGATACTAATTTCACATTTCTCTTTGAATAAACACCGCCTTGGTAATTTCCTTCTATATATAGATTTCCTTCACCGTTAAACGTTAAATTAGGAATGCTGTATATTGCTGATTCTTTATCAGTTTCACTGTATTTTTTTCTTTTATCAACAATATAATTATCAGTATTCTCAACTGTAGATACTATACACTTTGTCGCCCTATATACATAAATAGGTGGTTTTTGGGAAGATTCAATATAAGCATTATCAAGAATCAATACTACAGGTCTGCTATCCGAACTTTCTACAACGATATTTTCAAAATTACCGTTCAACCTATAATAACCGCCGACCGATATATACACGGAATTATCATCAACATATACTTCCGAACTATCTGACTTGATTTTATTATTTTTCGCCAATATAAGATTTGCTTCATTGATTATATCTTTGTCATATACATCATCCTTTGTATATATAACCTTTGTATCGCCGTATATTTCACTGTCTGATTCGCAGTTCAAACTGTATAACCATAAGCCAAGTGTAAATACCAACGTTATTAGGATAAGTATAATAGAAATAAGTGTTATTTTTTTTGATTCAATCATATAATCTCAATCCTTATGACATATATTCTCCGTTGTAACTTACCAATGTAGCATTTAAAACACTATCAACATCATACAATTTATTGATAACGCTACTATCTCCCTTTTTCAATCTTACTTCATACGTAAGTTCTATATTGCTCTTATTAATTGTCTTTGCTTTCTCAAGACTTTTCTTTGTACTGTTGTTTATAATATTTTTTATCTTTCCTTCTTTTTCTTCATCTTTGAAGCTCAAAACCAAAATATATGGTACTTCCTTGTATTTAACATTTGAGAAAATAGCTAAAATAATTCCTATAATCAAAGAACCTATTACCGCTAACGGAATCAATCCCGCACCCAAAACAATTCCGACTGCTATAGCCCAAAACAAAAATGAAATGTCCATAGGTTCCTTAACTGCAGTTCTAAATCTTACGATTGACAATGCACCAACCATACCAAGTGACAAAACCACATTTGAAGTTACCGCTAAAATAACAAATGTAGTAATCATTGACATAGCTATTAATGAAACTCCAAAGTTCTGACTGTACATAACTCCCGAATAAGTTTTCTTATAGACAATAAAAATAAATAATCCCAAAACAAATGCCAATGCTAAAGCAATTGCCGCATCAATAAGTGAAAAGGAACTTACTTTTTCCAAAAAATTAGTTTTAAATATATCATTAAATGTCATTTTTTCTATACTCCTTTAAATAAATCTTGTTGAAACGTATTTAGAATACGATGAAATACTTTTTGTTCCGATTTGTACAATGTCGCGAATAACTTGAGGCAAATACTCATCCCACTTAACTTCTAATATAATATACTTAAACAAAGATATTGTTGGTATATTATTTTCCAAAAAGCTGTATACATTGTTTGTACCTCTTACGTTTGAATCAAATGTCACTCGAACGTTGCCTTCATCATATACAAAAGCTTCACGGGAATACACAACTATGCTTCGCGGTCGCAGAACTTGATACTGCATTTTCGAATAAAATTCCCTTAACAAATTATTATCAGTATCAAACACACTACATTTTTCACCGTCTATTATATTCTCGCACATTTGTCGCGTTATAACTGCCGATTCTTTATTGCACAAATTATTTCTCTTATTCTTCTTTTCCAGTCGTATAAAATTTAAATCGTCATTATAATATCTGATTCTGAATTTTTCTCTGATATTAAGACCGTCTTCTTTTTCTCTGACAGCCTTATCCATGTAATTATCAAAATATAAGCTTTTAACAATATATTTTCCCGAAGAATCTGCAAATTCATCTCGTTTCATAACTTGTTCGATTCTGTTTCGTAATTCAATCATCTCCAATATACTGATTTTACATTTATATTCATGCCTATATTTCATATGTACTCCTTTCGCTAAATTCGTTATTATTCACAAATATATATAAATATTTGTTTTTCGACTTTATTATTATAGCATTTATGCATGATTTATGCAACTACTTATTGAATATAATTTTAATTGCATTAATAATTTGTAAATTTTATATAAATTTTTAATTAAATTTTATAACAATATAACTTATTTTTCTGTTGCATAAGACATTATTTGTATCATCCAACTTTTATACAAATAATGTAAATGTACTGGTTGTTTTTGTTAGCATATACATACTTTTATTCATAATTTTAGCTAAAAAAGCACCTTAATACATTATTTGCAACCATTATTTGATTTAAAATATAGTTTAAATTTTGCTTGTATATTTTCTATTTAAAATGGTTTAAAATTATATTATAAAAAATTCAACACACGGAGGTGAATTAGTTATGGGAGAATTTGAAATTCATCAACCAGAGAAGTCATCTAATCGCACCATAAGAATGCCTGATGAACTTATCGAAAGAATGGGTAAAATTGCAGCATCAAAAGGAATATCTTTTAACCAGCTTGTAATTCAATGCTGCAATTATGCCCTTGACAACTTAAAGTCTGATGATAAAGAATAATTTGCGTATATTTAATCATCGACCTGTCAGAAACTGAAGTCTTTATATAGGACTTCAGTTTTTTATTTAGGATTTTTATCCTAAAAACATATTAGCATAATTTTAAAATAACTTTCAACAAAGTGACATTTTTAACGTCTTTTTTACCATAATTAACGTATTATATAGACAAAATAATACATTTTATGATAAAATATATGTATCAATTCAGAAAAGAGGGATGTTATTATGACACAATGGCAAGTAAGTCTTGTTGACGGTTTAATGGATTTCAGTTTCAGTATATTAATAGCTCTGTTTTATGCAAGCGTACTCTCCGCAAGATACGGCAAAACAAAATTTCGTGTAATTGTTTCGGCAGTAATGATTATAGCTACTATAATTACCGATCTTCTGCACACACCGCAAACAACAAAATTTTTCTTAGGTATATTTATACTTATGGGATGTATATTCATACTCAGTGACGATAAGCCATTGAAAAAGATATTATTTACATTCATTCCTTATATATCGGATATTTTATTGTCCCTCACATATCTTTCGCTTAGAACAATATTAATGCCGAATTTTGATTCGGCCTACGGAGGTCAAACACTTACAGGGCTTTCGCGTATACCTAACGCTGTTGAACCGTTGCTTTTATTTATAGTTGAAATGTTAGTACTGTTTTTAATCTCAAAATGGATACAACATAAAAAGCCTAAAATGAGCGACCTTACCATCATATATATACTTTCAATAATAATTGTTCAAATATTTATATTAACATTCTTAATGCACATTTATTATGCAAAAGTAAGTATATTGAAATTTATATTGGTTTTAATTCTTTATATGGTTATTTCAATTTTGCTTACAGTTCTTGTTATACGTTACAGTATTCGTATCAGTAAAGAGCAAGCAAAGCAAGAATTTGTTGTTAATCAGTACAATCTTTTAAGCTCACAATACGACCAACTGAGAAACAACTATGTAAACTATAAAAAATTACGTCACGATTTAAAAGACCACATTAACGTTATTAACGGTCTGTCACAAAAAGCAGACAAAGAAGAATTAACCGAATATACAAGTAAGTTATTAAAAAATTGGGATTCACTTTCGGCAAAAACATATTGCGATGTTCCGGCGATTGATATTATATTGGCTGAAAAATACAATATAGCTGCAGCTAATCATATACGAACCGATTTCTTAGTCGGCGGTATTAAAGAGGCTAATCTCGACAATGTTTACTTATGCAGTATCTTCTCCAATCTATTAAATAATGCTTTGGAGGCGTCTAAATACTGTACGACAAATCCTTATATTGAATTAAAAAGCAGCATACAACTCAGCAATTTAGTTATCACCTGCCGCAACAGTATGCCGCAAGTTATTCGTAAAAAAGACGACCCTAATCACAATCACGGGTACGGATTACATATAATTAAAGATTTATCCAATCTTCTTGGCGGTAATTTCGTTTACGAACATGATGAGCACAATTTTACCGCCATTGTAACAATTCCGATTAACGACAAGGAGGAAGTACATAAATGATTAATATTGCGATAATCGATGATGATAAAACTTTCTGTGATGATTTTAAAGAACAAATAAAAAAAATTGATAACAGCTATAATACCGACTGTTATTATGATATAAACACTTTTTTAGAATCGGTTTCAAGTTACAATATCGCTATTATTGATATAATGCTTGGAAAAGATAACGGAATAGATATAGCGTCAGCAATCACTGAAAAATACCCTAATATAAAAATTATATTTATATCTGTTGAGCAAGACTTTTTTCAAGACGTCTATTCCGTCAATCATTTATACTTTTTGGTAAAACCAATATCGAATGAACAGTTAAAACAAGCCTTGTCAGTTTGTTGCAGTGAAATAAATAAGCAGACTCTTTATACAAAGCTCGGCAGCGGAACTACTGCTATAAATCTAAATGATGTTTCCTATTTCGAGGGGATTTTAAAAAAAACTATCGTACATTATGTCAATGCGCCAAAGCAAACCTTAAACGAACCTCTAAAGGACATTGAAAAAGAAATTCTTAACACCAACTTTATACGCATACATCAAAGTTACATTGTAAATCTTACATGCATAACTCAATTCACCAAAACAAAAGTCAATATTCAAGACCTTGAAATACCTATAAGCAGAAAATACTCACAATCAGCCTTAAATGGTATAAGCAAGTTTTTAGGTAACAATCTAATTTAAAAACAAGTCGGAGTCGGATTCCTAAAGGAGTCCGACTCCGACTCTGAAATTAACCTTTTCGGCTTATTTTAAAATTTATCTGAATTTACATATTGCGTTATACTGCTTAAAAGCTGTTTACATTCGGGATAATCTCCGTCTAAATCAAAACCGCAGAACAATAGCTTTGCTTTGCCTATTTCTGTTTCAAACAGCGGTGATGACGCAGTATTATCAAAAAAATTCGGTACTGTTTCAATTATAGGTTTTACTTCACCAGCAAACTTCGATATATCTGTACCGACCGAGTTATCAAGCAGTCTTTTCCACTGATAATCGGGATATTTTTCTGTCGGGAAATCATCAAATATTCTATGCTTATTATCAATTATTGCACCGCACGGTTTTTGTGACGGGAAATGTACCGGCGACCAAAATACAGGTATAAAACTTCCATGTATCGGATTTTTGAAACACTCTTTCATCACAATAGCTTTTCCGCCGTTTTTGATGATATCATCAAGTTCTTCTTCCGATTTAATCATACTAACATTGTTTTCAATCTTATTTTCGGCAAAAACAAATATTCTCCAAGTATTTTTATAACCGTTCACTTCAAGTATAACACTAAGCATTGTTGATTTTGTTATACTGTTTAGCGGTATGCTTACCTTACTTTCTGTTGTTGACGTTTTATAAAATACTTGCTTACCGTTTTGTACCGTCAAATTATAAACAGGATTGTTGATTTTCTTTTCACCGAAATCATATAAGTCCAATTCCGCCTCCAATGTATCTGTATTTTTAAATATTCTCTTTGCCTTAAATAACGGTACTGCCTCACCTGCAAAATTTTTAAATTCATCGTGCGAAATCAAGCCTTTACTTTCATAAAACACATCAAGTATGCCGACAGTGGCTGTACTTTGTCCTGTGTAATCCGATAGCGACAAAAGTTCAAAACCGCCGAAATCTTTTGTCCTAAGTGCCGCCTCAATATCTTCTTTATAAAGCTTAACAGCTAAGTCGCCCGACGCTTTAATATAATCATTCAATTTATGATACACATTCTTTTCAATCATAAATTTTTTAATCGCGTCAAGGTTTACCGGCAGAATATTGCCTGTATATTTTTCAATTAAGTCAACATCAGGATATACACAATACTGCCCCACTTCAAACGAAATTATAGGTACAGGCACATCTTTTACCGCAGAGGAATAATCAAGCGATGTATTTTCAGCCGCCTTATCCTGACAGTTCTGTATTCTGACATTGTGACCGCCTGCCTCATATGCACACAAATAATCTTCACACGGCATAATCGGGTGGTCGAAGTTCGTCGTAAGCGTATAAATTCTTCTGTTGTCATAAGCCTTTATGCAAGTGGTTATGTCGTTAAGCATATCAAAATCGCCCATATTTTCATTACCGTTTGAAAACATTATAAACGAAGGGTGATTGCCGTATGTTTTTGAGATATTAATAGCCTCCTGCATAAAATATTGACGGTGTATCGGGTCTTCACCCGTTTCAAGTGCACATACATCGTGATTAAGCCATAGCGACATTTCAACAGATATGTACATTCCTATTTCGTCAGCCGCATTAAAGGCACATTCAGGCGGACACCATGCGTGAAAACGAACGTGATTTAAGCCATAGCTTTTGATAGTCTTGAAATTTTTTCGCCACACCTCAATATCCATAGGCGGATAACCTGTAAGCGGATATATAGCACAATCTATTGTACCGCGCAAAGAAATTTGTCTGTTGTTAAGCAAAATCTTTTTATTTTCCGTTTTTATCGTTCGCATACCGAACTTTACGGATTTTATATCGGTATGACCGTTACATTCATATTTAACTGTTGCCGTATATAAATTAGGATTAAATTCGTCCCAATAATTCATTTCGGAAATATCGTATCTGAAATAATCGACTTGTTTTGAATTAAACACCTTCGTTTCAAATATTTTTTCTCCAAGTAAATCTCCTTTTGGTGAAGTAACATTTACGGTAACAGTCGCTTTCTCCGTTTTAAACGGAGAATGTATATCCGATGTTTCAACAACTTTAAGCGTTATGCCTTTGTCATCTGTATATACTTGAATGCTGTCAATATGTTCTTTTTCTTCATATTGCAGTTCAATACGTCCGATAACACCGTTCCAATATCCTTGCGTATCGACACTGTATCCGCTTGCCATTGTATCAAGGTTTAGCAAATTTCTGTTGTCTATTTTCAGCGTAAACGTATGTTCGCCCGGTGTTATTTTTCCTGTTAAATTGTATATGTGAGGTGTGGACAGCTCAATTATTTGTCTGTCTGTTTTCACACCGTCTATCCATAATTCAGATGCTATATTAACTCGCTCCATAAACAGTCTGACAGTTTTACCGTCTGTATCATTCGGAATGCTGACCGTTTTTTGCAGCCAAAGAGGAGCGATATATTCATATCGCTCTCTCGGTGCACGTACAGCCTCTTTTGATATTTTGTCAAAGTATTCTGTTTTTTTGCCTATCTTATTATCACAAGTTGAACCCGGAAGATTAAAATTATTATTTTCAAATTTTATGCTGTCTATTGTCTGACTATTGTCAATATCTGTTTTATAATTCCATTTTCCGCTTAAATCTATTGTTTTCATTGTATCACCTATTTTACTATATCTCTGAGTTCTGCGTGGCATTGATTTAATTCAAGTCCTTGTTTTGCATACTTTTGGGCATTATCATTATCACCTATACCCAAATATCCAAGTGCCGCCATAAGATTACAATGTACCTTATTGTTTTTATTTAAGTCACCTTCGAATATCAAGAAATCCGGTAATGATACAGCAAAGTAATCAATTTTCATTTCATCATTCATATGATTATTTGCATACTCAATAAATGCGTTAAATCTCTTTTTAGCCTCGTCTTTATCTCCAAGTGCCTCAATCGCTTTTGCGGAATAATACATCATCTGCGGCGGTTGGTCGTTATAATACATCGCCGAAGAAAGATTAAATTCACCCCTTGCTGCAAGTCTGTATGCCTGTTCGGACTTTTCCTTATCTTCATACAAGTTACCAAGCATATAATATATATCGTTATCCATATTACCGATTAACTTGCCCTCACCTAAATTATACGGATAAACGAGAGCTTTTTCAAGATATTCTATTGCTTTTTCTGTATTTTTTTCTGCTTTAGCCTTATTAATAAGCGCAATTCTGTACTGAGCAGGTATCTTACCTTCACCGCCCTCCCAAGGGTGGAAGTTATGGTTCATAATACGATTGTATGCGTTATCATATTCGCCGTTCATATTAAGCAATGTGATATATTCCGTATATAAATCGTCACGCTTTTCAAGTAAGTCGGAATTTTCATTCATATTTGCCAATCTCTTTTCAAGAGAGAAATTAAGTGTTTTGTACAGTTGATCAAGTTCAAAGAATATTCTTGCGTCACTCTTATCAATACTGAATGCTTTTTCCATTGCTTTTAGTGCTAAGACACCGTCTTTTAATTTATTGTAATAAACAAGTGAAAGATTTCTATACACTGTCGGAAGTGTTATATTATCCGCACACTTTTCCCATAATTCTTTTGATTCTTCCCATCTGCCTTTGTCATAGAACAAACAGCCAAGATAATAAGCAGCATAATTACCGCCGTTATATATTGCCTTTTCCAATATAGCTATATCTTCAAGTCTGTTCGGGAAACAATACAGGCTGTCAGAATTTTCAGCCTTATCAAGTTCTGATTTGTCATTTGTCAGTGCATACAGATAGTAATGCACCATAGGCTCATTGTCATTCGGTGCAAGTTTTAATATTTCGATTGCGTCATCTGTCAAATATGCTGACATATAGCTAAGTGCAAGTTCGATATAGTTATGATTGTCACCACGCATAACAGCTTGCATTTCGTCTAAGCCGTTACCGGTTATTTTGTAAAGTTCATAATATGCACTGTGATCTAATGCGTCTATATTGCGTGTTTCTTTTGCAAATTCTGTTGCTTCTGCATTTTTTCCGAGTTTTCTGAGCAATGCCGATTTTAAAGTTCTTGCCTTTAAATTATGCATTCCCTTTACAAGCGACTTTTCTATATATTCCAACGCATCATTATAATCACCTCTGCCCGATGCAATACAGGCTAATTGATAAAATGCTTTATCCTGCATATTCCCGTCCCAAACAGCTTTATAAAACGCGTCAAATGCAGTATTGATTTTACCCTGTTTCTTTAATGATAATCCTAAATTATAATACGGTTCACAATCATATGGATTAGGATTTTTCCAAGTTGATGATTTAATAGCCTGTCTGAAATATTTTTCACTTTCCGCAAATCTGCCCTTATTATACAAATACTTTCCGTATCCGTTGTTAAGACGAATATCTGTTTCATCTCGTCTCAATCCCTCAAGGTAATAATCTTCAGGCGAATATGTAGCATGACGGTATTGCTCTAAATGTGTAGCCGCAAGGAACAGTTTTTCAGTTGTTTCCACAAATTGCGGTTCAGGCAATGCCTCTGCCGGATTAGGTGTTTCCTCGTCATTTTCGCCTATAGGAGTGTAGCTTAATAATTTGTTTCCGTCTTTATATACGGCCAGTGTAAGCTTTGTTTCATCTATATTAGGAATAGGAACACTCTTTGTAAATATATCGGTCAGTGATATGTTTGCTTTTTCTTCAAATACCATATTTCCGTCATAATCAAGTTTGATTGTTACATCGCCAAGTTGTATCGGCGAATATACAGTTATGTTAGCCGTATCGTTATCCAATTCAAGATTCATAACAACTTCTGTCGAAGCATTTTTAACCGCACCGACATTTTTGTATGGCATAAAGTATTGAACGAAAGTCTTTTCTTCATACGGTTTTAAGAATGTAAAGTCAGGTTGATTATCAGTAAACATACCTGTCATAAGTTCAATATACGGACCATTATCGTCTGTAAGATTTCTGTCCCACGCTTTTCCGAAATCACCGTTACCCCAAGTCCATTGCTTTTTACCTGGTGAAACGTGATGGTCGGCTATATGAAGAAGTCCCGCATTTTTGGAATAATCGTAATTGCCTATAAAATTATAATCCGAATGATATGCCATATACGAAGTCGGTACAGGAATATTTTTGTATCTTGAAATATCCGTACCCGGCGCATAATCAACCTTATAATAAACTCCGTCGGCAATAGGAAACTTTGATACATCACGTTTGCCGTGATCCATTACCGCGTGAACATCCGGTGGAAATATTGATTGTGTATAGTCATTTACCGCAACGGCAGGATTTGCCCACCATAAAAATGTTTGAGGTCTGTCTGTCGGATTGTATACCTGACCTTTTATTTCAAGATATGCTTTATCTGGGTATACAGTAAATCCCGCCATACCTTTCGTATGGAACATCTTTTCTGTTTCGCCTACCCATACCGTAATCGAACCGTCATTGTTTTCTTCGATTTTATAGTCAACAGGATCAAATGTGGACGGTCTGTGATGTTGCGGCCAATTAAACTCAATACCGCCCGAAATCCATGGACCTGCCAAGCCTACAAGCGCCGGTTTTACAACTTCATTATAATAAACAGCGTCATATCCGTTTGTTTTATCGTATAATCTTTGAATTTTACCGCCGATTTCAGGTAAAATCATTACAAGAATGTAACCGTTTTCCAAGAAAATTGCGTTGTATTCTTTATCAGTCTTAACGTCCGAAACACCCTCGCATACAGGGTGCGGATAAACTCGTCCGCTTGAACCTTGATATACACGTTTTTCAAGAAACATAGGATTTTTGTCGTAATCAGAAATTTCATATGTAGGTATTGTAACTTTTTCTTGCTTTAATATAACCTTATCCATAATAATTGCTCCTTCGCATATCGTTTTATTTATGATTAGATTATACACCGCCAAATCCAAAAAATCATTAAGCATTATTGCTGTAAAATATGAAATTATTGCTTTTTATAAAGAAGTCAATGTTTTTTCGTCTGCCGACGCTGAACCTTAATCTTGATCTGCGATCCATTCAATTTGTACCGTTCTGCAATATTTCATATACTTCAAATAACATTTCTGCCGCCACAATAATACTTAAAAATTTCTTTGACATTTTATTTACATCCGAAATATATTTTATATGTATATCTTACAATATTTTTTTGAAAAATTCACAAGTAAGCGGTGCTTTTTCTTCTTCCAAAACTGCCTTTAATTCTTCTTTGCCTATTTTAAATTTAAGTTCCGTCATAAGATTACTCCTTTATTAATAGCACAAACCAAACGGTTTTGCACTTACAAATTGACCGGTTCCGCTTTTACCTACATATTTTACGCAATCTGCAACAAGTTCACAGCGAAGAAAAACTTTATCCGGTCTACCCTTTTGTTTCATACCTTCATATGTAGAATAATCAACGCCTTGCAAACTGTCCGCATTTGTAAATACACCCTCATATTCAGGATCAAATATAACAATATCCGCATCCGAACCCGGAGCAATAACACCCTTTTGCGGATATATTCCGTTTATTTTTGCAGGATTTGTGCAACAAAGCTCAACGTATTTCTGACGTGATATTTTTCCCGTTTCAACACTGTATGTCCAAATCACATTCATTCTGTCACCCATACCCGGCGCACCGTTAGGAATATTCACAAAATTGTCTTTACCTTGATGTTTATTGTCTTTCCAGTTAAATCCGCAGTGGTCAGAACTGATTGCATTCAAATATCCTTTTTTAACTGCTCCCTACAATGCGTCCAAATGTTCTTGTGAACGAAGTGCCGGTGAACAAACATATTTTTCACCTTCAAAATTCGGCTTTGCAAGATTATCTGTTGTAAGTGTTAAGTAGTGTGTACACGTTTCTCCGAAAATAGGATAACCGTCTGCATAAGCATCTCTGATTGCCTCCATTGCCCCTTAGCAGTTACGTGAGCAACATACAACGTTGCTTTAGCAAGCTTAGCCAGTGAAATCGCTCTTTCAGTTGCCTCAACTTCTACAACAGGCGGCCTTGAAACCGCATGTCCGTATGGTTCTGTCATTCCCTTTTCAAGACATTCTTCTTCATAATATCCTTTTTCCATCGCAATTACATGTGCTGCCGACATTTGCGGGGCAGGGATTGTGTACATTTCAACTTTTTCAAGACTTCCCGTTGACGAATCGGCTGTCTGCGTTTTACTGTCCCCACTGCCTCCGCATGACGCGGTTGCCAATACCATTGTTCCTGCCAATGCAAATGCAATTCCTTTTCCTAACAAACTCTTCATAATCTTTTCCTCCATTCTTTTTTCTTAATTATTTTCAACTACTGCTGATATACCTGTCTTCTTCCATTTGAATAACTTCTTTTCAAGGAAAGAAAGTAGGAAGTAAATAACAAGGTATTCGGCAGCAATAAAAAACATTGCTATAAACATATCCGAAACTCTGAACCAGTTTTTAGAGTCTACTATGATATATCCTAAACCTATATCCGAACCCATCATTTCTGCAACTACCAAACCCGAAAATGCAAGTGCCAGGCTTGTTTTCATACCTGAAATGATACTCGGAAATGCCGCTTTAAATGTAATTCTTTTAAATATCTGCCATTGGTTTGCTCCCAAACTCATTGCCGCTCTTATCAATACGGGATTAATACTGTTAATTTCCTCTTGCATATATGGTCAAGCGCCGAAAAAGGCTCGTCCATTAACAATATTATCGGATTATTTGCAAGTGCTCTTGCTATTCCGACTCTCTGTCTCATACCGCCTGAAAGGCTGTCCGGATAATAATCCTTATATTTTTCAAGTCCTATCATTTTGATATACTTCATTGCAATTTCTTCTGCATTCGGATCTTTTCTGACCGATGGACCAAATGCTACATTCTGCAATACTGTGTACCACGGATATAACGCGTATTCCTGAAATACAATCCCCCTGTCAGCCGAAGGTCCGTGTATCATATTTCTATCGAGATACAAGGCTCCGTAATCCGGTACAGTGTATCCGGCAAGAAGATTTAGAAGTGTACTTTTACCGCATCCGCTTTTACCCAAGATACAGACAAATTCGTTATCTTCGATTTTAAGACTTATGTCTTCAAGTACTCTCTTTCTTCCGCCACTACTCTGTGGAAATTCTTTTGTTACCTTATCAATCCTTAGTATTTGACTCACCTCATCTTTTAATACAAAAAGCGATGGCTGCGTTTTTTTTTGACGCCTTTGCCATCGCTTTCTCTTTGTTTATTTGTTGAATTTATTATAGCAGTTGAACGTATTATGTTATAGTATACTCTGCACAAAAACCGATACTTTATTTAAACATTTCATACAATGATAAATGTTTTATCATTGACGGTACATCTCTTTTTCGGTACAAATTGATAATAGTTTACATATAATAATTTTATCACATTTTGTCGTATAATTTAATCTAAATCATATAAATGTTCACTTTTATAAAAAAATAACCGTAGCATAAGCTACGGTTATCTGCTTTAAATTATTACTTTGAAGCCAAGAAATCATTAATCTTCTTTACAAGTTCGTCAGCGTCAACGCCGTGAACCATGCAAGCTTCCTCAAGTGATTCGCCCTGTGATGCCGGGCAGCCAAGGCAGTGCATTCCGATACCCATTAGTATTGGAGCGATTTCTTCATCTATGCTTAAAGCCTCACCGATTAGAGTCTTTTTTGTTACTTGTGCCATTATTGTTTCCTCCTTTTTATATATTAAAACATTCTTCAAATTCTTGACCGTCAATAGTTTCCTTTTCAAGAAGTTTTTCAGCCACTCGTGTAAGTACAGCCATATTTTCAGTAAGAATTTGTTCAGTTTTCCGGTATTGTAAAGTCATTATATGCTTTACTTCCGCGTCAATATCTGCGGCTGTTTTTTCGGAATATGCTTTTGAGTGTGCAAAATCACGTCCGATAAACACTTCGCCGCCGTCATCATACGATACAGGGCCGATTGCCTCTGACATACCGTATTTTGTAACCATTTGACGTGCTATGTCAGTTGCACGCTGAATGTCACTTGACGCGCCTGTGCTGATGTCGTCCATTGTAAGTTCTTCGGCTACTCTGCCGCCAAGCATTACAATTATTCTGTCCAACATTTCATTTTTTGATGTGTACATTTTATCTTCATCCGGCACATACATCGTATATCCGCCGGCTCTGCCACGCGGTATTATTGACACCTTATGAATATGCGATGTTTTATCGACAAGTTTAGCCAAAACTGCATGACCTGCCTCGTGAAATGCCGTAAGTTTTTTTTCTTTTTCGGTAATAATTCTCGAACGTTTTTCCGTTCCCATCATTACTTTTAAGTTTGCGTCCTCAATATCTTTTCTTGTTATTTCAAGATGGTTTCGTCTTGCCGCAAAAATAGCGGACTCATTCATCAAGTTTTCAAGGTCTGCACCCGAATAACCTGCTGTTGCTTTTGCGATTTCTTCCAAGTCAACGTCATTTGCCAAAGGCTTTTTAGCCGAATGAACTTTTAGAATAGCCTCTCTGCCTTTTACGTCTGGAACGTCAACGACAATCTGTCTGTCAAAACGTCCCGGTCTTAAAAGTGCGGGATCAAGTATATCTGGACGGTTTGTAGCCGCCATCATTATAACGCCTTCATTTTCGCCAAATCCGTCCATTTCAACAAGCAACTGATTTAAAGTCTGTTCTCTTTCATCGTGACCGCCGCCCATACCGGCTCCTCTTTTTCTGCCGACTGCGTCTATTTCATCTATAAACACAATACACGGTCTGTTTTTCTTTGCCTGTTCAAACAAATCTCTCACTCGCGATGCACCTACGCCGACATAAAGTTCAACGAAATCCGAACCGCTTATAGAGAAAAACGGAACTTTCGCCTCTCCGGCAACCGCCTTTGCAAGAAGTGTTTTACCCGTACCCGGCGAGCCGACAAGAAGTACACCCTTAGGTATTCTCGCACCAAGACTTACAAACTTTTGAGGATTTTTCAAAAACTCGACTATTTCCGCAAGTTCGGCTTTTTCCTCATCAGCTCCCGCAACATCTTTAAATGTCACGTTCTTAGTGTTCTCATTGATTCTTGCTCTGCTCTTTGTAAAATTGGTTGCACCCGAACCGCCTTTTCTCAAAAATCCGAAAAAGAACACACATATAAATACAATTATCAAAATTATATTTGTAACCGCCGTCCATGAAATCTTGGTTTCATAAGCCTCTTGCTTTAAAGTGCCTTTATCCATTTGGTCGTTCATTTCTTTTCCGACATCTGCCTGCAACGTGTCAAGTGACGGAATTTTCACCTTCGCTTTGTCACCGTTTGTAAGTGTCACCGTTACGGTATTTCCCGACACAAGCATTGAACTTACCTGTTCGGACTTTATACTGTTGACCAAATCAGAGTAAACCATTTTAGTCTGCGATGCACCGAATCCGACTGCGAACATATAAATCAGATACGCAACTACAAGCATTGCCACCCATACTCCGAGTCCTTTAAATCTTTTCTGCAACTGACTACCTCCTTAATTATCGTAAAATTCTATTTTTATACCTTTATCCTTGAAAGCAAAACGTTTGTCTATTCTGTTGCCTACTGCAGCAATTTCGCCGTTTATCTCAATTATCGGCACACTGTTTCGTTTATCTTTAGGAATTTTTTTATCTATAAAATATTCCTTTAATCTCTTCGTACCGTTCATACCCATAGGCTGAAATTTATCACCGTTTCGCCTGTTGCGTACAATGATTTTATCAGTCTTGTCACACGAAAGATATATTGCACCGTCTTTATTTCGCATATCCGTTTCAGATACCGAAATTTTTTTGTCAAGTTCCGAAATAAAAACTGTTTCACCGATATTAATACTGACTTCAAACGGCTGTGTTTCTTTTTTTTCGTGTTCAAGTATTATTTTGCCGTACTCGTTTTTTGCAACAATACCATACGGCAAATTTATTTGTCTGCCGCTTGATTTATCGGCAAGCGACAATATATCCGCAACATATGTTGACGAAATATCGTTAAGACCGTTATAAATATCTCTTAACATCAATCTTAAAACACGTCTTTTTATCGCAATATCCGTCTTATTCAAATCTTCAATATTAACAGCACAATTTCTGATGTGATGTTTATAAAAATCTTCCGCAATACCGTCAAGATAATCACTGTCATCCTTTATCAAGCAAGCATTTTCCGTAACAGTTTTAATAAAACTCGTGTTAAATTCCTTTTGAATATACGGAAGTAATGTGTGACGTATTTTATTGCGTGTGTAATTTTCTGTCATATTTGTACTGTCTGTCATATATTCAAGTCCGTTATCACTGCAATATTTTTCGATTTCATCTCGTGAAACATTCAATATCGGACGAATTATATTTCCGCGGACATACGGTATTCCGCAAAGTCCGTTTGTCGTACTGCCACGCATAAAATTCATAAGCAAAGTTTCGGCATTGTCATTTCTGTTATGCGCCGTTGCAACTTTGTTTATATCGTATTTTTCGCACAATTTATTAAAGAAATTATATCTCACATTTCTGCCGGCTGTTTCTTCCGACACATTTGTATCTTTTGCAATTTGGGGTATATCTGCATTTAACACAAAACATTCAATACCCAATTTTTTTGAGAAGTTTTCGGCAAAAAGTTCATCTCTCTTTGCCTCCTCGCCTCTTATGCCGTGATTAATATGAGCCGTATATAATTTTATGTCAAATTCATCTTTCAGCGACCAAAGTGCGTGAGTAAGACACATCGAATCCGCACCACCTGAAAGACCGACCAGCACGCTGTCGCCGTTATTCAATAAATTATATTCACGCAAGGTCTTTTTAATAATATCTAAAACCATTATTCTTCCTTCAATGCAAATTCAACATTAGAAAACTTAGTATATTCACCTTTCCAACCAAGTTTAAACATACCGGTTTCACCGCTTCTGTTTTTTGCGACAATACATTCAGCCAAATTTTTATCCTCGGTATCGGGATTATAATATTCGTCACGATACAAAAACATAACCATATCGGCGTCCTGCTCGATAGCACCCGATTCACGCAAGTCCGAAAGCATGGGACGCTTATCGCTTCTCGATTCAGCCGCACGCGAAAGCTGTGAAAGTGCAATGACAGGAATATTAAGTTCCTTTGCAAGAATTTTTAACGAACGCGAAATTTCGGCAATTTCATTTTGTCTGCTCTCTGTTCTTCCGCTCGACTGCATTAACTGCAAATAGTCGATTACGATAAGTTCAAGATTTTTTGTCTGCTTTAATCGTCTGCATTTTGCACGGATTTCCGATACCGTTATTGACGCAGTATCGTCTATATACATCGGTGCAGTTGCAACTCTGTTTACTATTGCACCGATTTTTTCCCAATCTTCGCCTGTTATATCACCTGTTCTGATTTTATTTGAATTAACAAGTGCCTGGCTGCATATAATACGGTTTACAATCTGTTCTTTCGGCATTTCGAGGTTGAATATCGCAACAGTTTTTTTATCGGTAATACTGACGTGTTCCGCTATATTTACCGCAAAACTTGACTTACCCATACCCGGACGTCCGGCGATAAGAATAAGTTCGCCGCCATGAAAACCGCCCGTACGTCTGTTAAGTTCATCAAAGCCTGTCGGCAAACCCGTTATACCGCTTTGATTTAAAGAGTTTTCAACAAGTTCCTGATAACTGCCCATAAATATCTCACTTATAGGAAGTATATCGCTCTTGTTGTTTGATGATGTAACGTCAAAAATAAGCTGTTCGGCTTGGTCGACTATTCTTTCGACTTTATCGTTCTGACCGTAAGCCATATCGGAAATATCGCCTGCACTTTTAATAAGTGTTCTCAAAACTGCCTTTTCCTTAATTATTTGCGAATAATACGTCACGTGCCTTGTTGTCGGCACATTCGTTGCCGCATTTCTCAAATAAGCGATACCTCCGACAGCCTCAAGTTTGTCGCTTTGGCTCAACTTATTTGAAACGGTAATAAAATCTATAGCCGCATTTTCGTTAAATAAATCAAGAATTACACTGAATATTTCCTTATTCTGTGGGAAGTAAAAATCAGACGGTCTAAGTATTTCAACCGACTCCGCAACACTGTGCGAATTAGTAAGCGCACTGCCTATTACAGCCAATTCTGCCTCTTGACTATATGGCAGTTCTCTGCCCATTACGTCAACAGGATTCGACATTTCTGCCATAAATCCATTACCTCCCCAAAGTTATATCTGTTCTACAACTACGTTTAACTTACCGACAACGCCTGTATAAATTTTTACGTCAACAGTCGTTGTTCCCAATGTCTTTATGCCGTCAGGCATAACAAATTTCTTTTTGTCAAGTTTGATGTGGTGTTGTGAAGTAAGCGCCTCTGCTACGTCTTTTGATGTTACAGATCCGAAAAGTTTACCGTTTTCGCCTGCTTTAGCCTTTAGCACAACCTTGATTTCTTTCATTTTCTCTGCGATTGCATTTGCCTCTTCAAGCTCAACTTTTTTCTTGTATTCAAGAGATTCCTGCTTACCCTTCATTACGTTTATATTCGACTTTGTAGCCGGTTCGGCAAGACCTCTCGGCAAAAGATAGTTTCTTGCATAACCGTCAGATACATTTACCATCTGACCTTTTTTACCTTGTCCTTTTACATCTCTTGTCAATATAACTTGCATTGTCCTTCCTCCAATTAACTTTCATTATTTGCAACGTAATCAAAGACAGCCTTTTCAACGTCCTCAATTACCATATCTACATTTTTGTCTTTTACTTGTGCACCTGCAACGGTACTGTGTCCGCCGCCGCCGAGATACTCCATAATAAGCTGTACATTAATATCACCGAGCGAACGGGCGCTTATACCCACGCCGCCGTCCTGCGCATATACGACTATCGATGCACGAATATCACCTATATTAAGCATTTCATCAGCCGCCTGTGATGCTATTACTCTTATATTGGGATACTTTGTGTAACACTTTGCAACGGCAATTTGTGACACTATAATTTTCGACGTCTTTACAATATCGGCTCTGTGGTCATAGTCCTCTTTATTCACGTTAAACAGCTTTTTGACGTCTGCCGTATTCAGTCCCAAACGTCTTAAATATGAAGCCGCCTCAAATGTTCTGACACCTGTTTTTACTATAAAGTTCTTTGTATCCATCAAGATACCCGTATACAAACACTCCGCCTCAACAGTTGTAAGTGAACTTCCCAAATTCATATATTCCAATAATTCAGTAGCCATTTCACAAGTTGACGACGCATACGGTTCGTGATAAATAAGCGAACAAGGATTAATAAAATCAGTCGAACGTCTGTGGTGGTCGATAAGCACAACCTTACTTGCCTTTTCGATAAGTTTCGGGCATGGCAACATTGACGGTCTGTGCGTATCAAGCACAACTATCAATGTATCTGATGTAACGTTTTCGACTGCGTCGTCATTGCTTATAAACATACCTCTGTACTCACTCATTGCACGAAGGTCGTCATACATTTTTTTTATGGCCGGTGAATTGTTGTCATAGACAATATACGGCTTTTTGCCGAGCGTTCTGACTGCTCTCTGCAAGCCTACCGCCGCACCGAAGCAGTCATAGTCCGCACCGGAATGTCCCATAAATATTACTTTGTCGGAATTTTTTATAAAGTCTTTTAATGCAACAGCAATAGCTCTTGTTTTAACTCTTGTACTCTTTTCGTAATCACGAGCCTTACTGCCGTAAAATTTATACTGTGTATCGTCCTTTATGCTGACTTGGTCTCCTCCGCGTCCGAGTGCCATATCAAGTGCATTTCTTGCGTACATATCATTTTCCGACAGACTTCCGCCTACGCCGATACCGATACTGATACTTACCGGAAGTTTCATATCTTCACCGACTTTTCTCACCTTATACAATATATCAAACTTTTTACTGACATACTGTGCAAGATAGCGATGTTCAAAGAACATATAAAATCTGTCGCGGTCGGTTACTTTTAAAAGTGCATTCGATTCGTCTACCCATTCATTGATACATTTTCTTATTTGTGCCAAAATCTGTTGTTGCTCGTTGTCATTGACACGTTGCAATACATCGTCATAATTATCAATATTGATAATCGCAACATCTGTTTTTTCGTTAACGTATTTTCTTTTTAATTCATATTCAACAGTTCTGTCAATAAGATAAATATATACGGATACCTTATCCTCATCTTCGGAAATACTTATATTTCTGTTTCTGATTGTATTTGCAATAAGCAAATATCGCTTATCGTCAATTCGTATACGTTTTTCATAGTGTGAGGCTGATTTTAAAATTTCTCCCCACTTTATATCGGATATTGAATTTTCGAGTTTTGTGTCAAAAAGGTCCTTATTAAAAAACAATTCCGAAAATTTGCCGTTGTACCAGCATATGGAACCGTCTATATGCACAACAACGATAGGTATAGGAAAAGAGTCCATAATATTTGCCGAAATCGAATTTGAGCTTTTCGCCATAATTTCAAGAAAATTATTAACACTCTCATTTCTTTTATTTCTTATAAAAATAACCGCACAAAATGCTATTATCCCCGCAATTATCTCTAATATTGCTATAACCTTGCCTTTAATCACATAACTGAGTACACCGCTTATGATCAAAAGCAGTGCTGATGCAAATGCTATCTTAATGCAAGTTTTAACAACTTGTCCGTAATGTTTTCTCATAAGTCCCTCCAAAGTGCATTGATGCACTGTAAGCCTTAGCGGCTCTTTAAATATTTCTTTAGTTCCGACATATCCGAAAACTCTATCTCAAGTTCGTGTCCGTTTTCTTCACCTATGCCGAGAAGTTCGGAAATTTTTTTATCTATGCTTGCATAACCGATTCCCAACCGTCTTGCAAGTATGTAATCCATAGCAATAACCGTTGCTATTTCATTTGTAACACTCTCATAATCGCCTATTTCGTCATAGTCCGCAAGAGTTCTGTAAAGATGTGCTATCTCCGATAAAATCTCACCTTTTATCATATCAATAGCTTTTAGATTTGTTGAAATGTTCATAATGATGCCTCCAATGATGTAATTAATTTTGTGTAGTCCTATCTAATACTATATTCTACCACAAACTTCATATCAAGTCAACATCCTTAAAGAACTTTGCCATAAAGCAACAAAAACACTCTTTATGAGTGTTTTTGTTAGCATACTATATATTTTCCGCAATAAGTTTAGCCATTTCCTTACAGCCAACCTTTTTCATACCGTCTGACATAATATCGGTTGTTCTGTAATTTTGGTCAAGCACCTTATCTACTGCGTCATTTATTGCCTTTGCCTCTTCTACAAGACCGAATGACATTTCAAGCATCATAGCGGCTGAAACAATGGTTGCAATAGGGTTTGCAATATCCATACCTGCAATATCAGGAGCACTGCCGTGAATCGGTTCGTACATACCGCACTTTGTTGCGCCAAGTGACGCTGACGGCAACATACCGATTGAACCTGCAATAGCACTTGAAAGGTCTGAAAGAATATCTCCGAATATATTTGATGTAACAATTACGTCAAATTGTGCCGGATTAATTGCAAGCTGCATAGCGGCATTATCAACATACATATGAGTAAGCTCAACTTCAGGATAGTCTGCCGAAAGCTCAATCATAGTCTTTCTCCAAAGTCTTGAAGATTCAAGTACATTGGCCTTATCAACAGATACAACTCTCTTATCTCTAAGCATAGCCGTTTCAAATGCAATTTTACCTATTCTCTTGATTTCTTCAACTGAATACTTTTCTGTATCCGACGCCCATGAGCCATCCTCGGCTTTTTTTCTTTCACCAAAGTAAATACCGCCTGTAAGTTCGCGGACAACCATTACATTAAGTCCTTTTTCAAGCTTTTCGTCTTTAAGCGGTGACGCGTCCTTCAGCTGTGGCTTTAGGATTGACGGACGAAGATTTGAATATAATTCAAGAGCCTTTCTTATGCCCAAAAGTCCTTTTTCAGGTCTGTTTTCAGACGGTTGTGAATCCCACTTCGGACCGCCGACTGCACCTAAAAGCACACTGTCTGATTTTTTACAAATATCAACTGTTTCCTGCGGAAGCGGTACGCCGTACTTATCTATGGCACAACCGCCCATATATACTTCCTGATAATTAAATTTGTGTCCGTACTTTTTGCTTACCGCGTCAAGAACTGTAACAGCGCCCGATACTATTTCAGGACCTATTCCGTCACCCGGTATAAGTGCAATATTAAATTCAGCCATTTTATTACATTCCTTTCTTTATGTACTCAACCAAACCGCCTGCATTGATAATGCCCTGCATAAATTCAGGAAATGCAACTGCTTGATAAGTCTTATTCTTTGTCTTGTTTGTGATAACGCCTGTATCGAAATCAACTTCTACTTCATTGCCTTCGTCTATATCCTCTGACGCCTCGGCACATTCAAGAATAGGAAGTCCGATATTGATTGCGTTACGATAGAAAATTCTTGCAAAATCCTTTGCGATTACGCATGAAATACCGCTTGCTTTTATAGCGATAGGTGCGTGTTCTCTTGATGAACCGCAGCCGAAGTTTGCACCGCCGACCATAATGTCGCCGTCTTTAACTTTATTTACAAATTCTTTATCTATATCTTCCATACAGTGTGACGCAAGTTCCTTATGGTCTGTTGTGTTAAGGTATCTTGCCGGAATTATTACGTCTGTATCAATGTTATCTCCGTATTTAATAACTTTTCCGTTTGCTTTCATATTAATCCTCCGTTCCAAACTCAACTCAAAATCAATTTTAAGTTGTGAAGTTTATTTTTTACATTACTTCTTCAGGTGCTGTTATCTTACCCGTTACAGCACTTGCGGCCGCAACTTCAGGACTTGCAAGATAAACTTCACTGTCAACGTGTCCCATACGTCCGATAAAGTTTCTGTTTGTTGTAGAAACACATCTTTCGCCTTCTGCCAAAATACCCATATGACCGCCAAGACACGGTCCGCAAGTAGGTGCCGAAATTACACAGCCTGCCTCAACAAGTGTCGATAATGTACCGTCTTTTAATGCTTCAAGGTAAATTGCCTGTGTTGCAGGGAATACGATAACTCTTATACCCTTTTTAACGTGCTTACCCTTTAGAATTTCAGCCGCATGACGTAAATCTGAAATACGTCCGTTTGTACATGAACCTATTACAACCTGGTCAATTTCAACATCGCCCCAGTTTTCCGGTGTTCTTGCATTTTCAGGCAAGTGAGGGAATGCAACCGTATGAGGAACTGTTGCAAGGTCGATGTCTATTGTCTGTACATATTCAGCGTCATCATCAGCTTTAAATACTGTATATTCTTTGTCCGAATGGTCTTTCATATATTCAACAGTCAAATCGTCAACTTCAAATATACCGTTCTTAGCACCTGCTTCAATAGCCATATTTGCGATTGAGAAACGGTCGTCCATAGTAAGAGTGTGCATACCCTCACCTGTAAATTCCATTGACTTGTAAAGTGCACCGTCAACGCCAATCATACCGATTATATGTAAAATAAGGTCCTTACCGCTTGTGTATTTGTTAAGCTTACCTGTCAGGTTAATTTTAATAGCCTCGGGAACTTTAAACCAAGCCTTACCTGTTGCCATACCAGCTGCCATATCTGTTGAGCCGACACCTGTTGAAAAAGCACCCAATGCACCGTATGTACAAGTATGTGAGTCTGCTCCGATAACAACGTCACCTGCAACTACCAAGCCTTTTTCAGGAAGAAGTGCGTGCTCGATACCGACTTCGCCGACTTCAAAATAGTTTACAATATCCTGTTCCTTTGCAAAAGTTCTGACCTTTAATGCCTGCTGAGCAGACTTAATATCCTTATTCGGTGTAAAGTGGTCAGGAACAAGAGCAACTTTTGCTTTATCAAATACTCCGTCAAGTCCTATCTTATCAAATTCTCCTATTGCAACAGGAGTTGTTATGTCGTTGCCAAGAACTAAGTTTAAATTCGCCATAATAAGTTCTCCGGCTTTAACACTTTCCTTTCCTGCGGCATTCGCAAGAATTTTTTGCGTCATAGTCATTCCCATAACAAAAACCTTCCTTTCCGAAATGTTTATTTTACTTTTATTACTATTGAATTATAGCACAACAAGTGATATAATTCAAATATATATAATTTATATTATTCATAAAAATAACTTATATGAGGTGTCAAATGTATAACTACGATAATCTTTCCAAATACAAGGTATTTCTTTGTGTTGCCGAATGCGGCAGTATCTCTCAATCTGCCGAGCAACTTTATATTTCTCAGCCGGCTGTCAGTATGACAATAAAAAAGCTTGAAGAAAGTCTTGGAACAACTTTGTTTTTACGAAAACCGAGAGGTGTTGTTCTGACCGAAAACGGCAGACTTCTTTATGACGGTGTAAAGCAAGCGTTAAATATGCTCTCCGATACCGAAAGCAATTTAAAGCACCTTGAAAACAACGGCAGACTTCGCATTGCCGCAAGTAATGTGCTTTGCAAGTACCTGCTTATGCCCTATCTTCAAAAATTCACCGAAAAATATCCTTTCACCGATGTTTCCATAACTTGTACATCATCTGCAAATGCCCATAAAATGCTTGAAGAATGTAAAATCGACGTTGCACTTATGGCAAAGCCCGACAACATCAGCGGTCTTGAATATTATCCGCTCGGTGAAATACAGGACACATTCGTCTGTACTCCGTCATACTTGAAACGTCTTGACTGCAACGGTTTTGAAATTTTTGAACGTGGAAATATTATGCTTTTAAACAAAGACAATGTTTCCCGTATGCATATAAACAACTACTATGCCGAAAACAATATCAATCCTACGCATATCCTTGAAGTGAACGATATGGATATGCTTATTGAATTTGCCAAAATCGGCATAGGTGTTTCGTGCGTGGTAAAGCAGTTTGTAAAAAACGAATTATCTAACGGCTCACTTATCGAAATAAATTTGCCTAATGCAATACCGCCACGCGAAACAGGCTTTTTATATAATCAAAATATTCAGCCGTTTAATGATAATATTTTAAGGCTTATCAACATTAATTGATTATAGACAAAACCTTTACGGTTTTGTCTGCTTTATTTTGGGGAGTTTGAGGTGCTAACCTCAAGTTTCAATCATTTCTGGCGACATGTGCGGCAGAAATGGCTTAAAATCTAAAGTTTCGACTTTGGAGGAACTTTAGATTTTTCTCTGAAAATACTCAAAAATTACATCAGCATGATGTGATTTTTGGAGCTGTCGACATTTTGTCGACAGGCTCTCTATTAATTAATCTTTTTCACCTTTGCAAATGCCGCCATAAGACGTTTAAATCCGATACTTTCAAATTGAATTTCAAGAATACAGTCATTTCCGCAAGGAGTAGCTTTCAGAATTTCTCCGCGGCCGAATGTTCTATGTTCAACGGTATCACCGGCTTTGAATTTAGAATAGTCGGTTGAACCGCTTGATTTTACACTGCTGCCAAACCCTTTTGTCATATAAACTTCCTTTTTCGGTGCAGCCGCATTACGCACCCCTAAGTCTTGCATTACCTTTGCAACTTTCGGTTGCAGCGTTGTCTTGTCCTCAAGATATTCAACAGGTATTTCCTTGAAAAATCTTGATGCGGTTGTCGGCATTGTTTTACCGTGAATAGTTCTGCTTATCGTTTTGGTGATATAAAGCTGTTCTTTCGCTCTCGTTATCGCAACATAGCAAAGACGTCTTTCTTCTTCTATATCATCGTCCGATTCCATTGAGCGCATTCCCGGGAACAATCCTTCTTCAAGACCGCTCAAGAATACAATCGGGAATTCAAGACCTTTTGCACTGTGAATGGTCATAAGTACCGCACTGTCCTCATTTTCGTCATATCCGTCTATATCCGAAACAAGACTTATATTTTCCAAAAATTCACCCAGTGTATTCCCCGTTTCTTCATTCTTCTCAAACTCGGTAATAACAGAAATAAATTCGCCCAGGTTTTCTATTCTTGTCTTACTTTCCGTTGTATCTTCCATTACAAGTGCCGGCATATATCCTGTATCATTCAATATTCTTCCCGTAAGTTCTTCAATCGTGACGGTATCTTTAAGTTTGATAAGTGATTGTATTATTTCCGAAAAACTAAGTAATTTTTTTATAGCCGTTTTAAATTCAGGGTAATCGTCCGCGTGAGAAATAACATCATAAAGACTTGTTTCCTTTTCACGTGCAATATTTCTCGCTTTTTCAAGCGTTGCGTTACCGATTTTTCTTTTCGGTTCATTGATAATTCTTGCCAGACTTACATCATCATTCGGATTGTATACAACTCTCAAATATGCGATTATATCCTTAATTTCCTTACGGTCATAGAATCGAAGTCCCGAAAGGACTTTGTACGGAACAGACTCACGCATAAGCATTTCTTCTATTACACGCGACTGTGCATTTGTTCTGTACAGTATCGCACAATCCGAAAATGAACCTTGCTCATCGAAATGCTTCTTTATCTGACGTGCAATATATCTTGCCTCGTCATATTCGTTTGTACCTGTGTATACATAAACTCTGTTTCCGTCGCCGTTTGACGTCCACAATGATTTACCCATTCTCCCCTTATTGTTAGATATAACGCTGTTTGCGGCATCAAGGATATTTTGCGTTGAACGGTAATTTTGGTCAAGCGTTATCTTTTGTACATCAGAGTAATCATCTTCAAAATTAAGAATATTTCCGATATTTGCACCTCTGAATTTATAAATACTTTGGTCGTCATCACCGACAACGCAAAGATTTCTGTTTGCCTGTGCAAGAAGATTAATAAGAAGATACTGCGAATTGTTCGTATCCTGATACTCATCAACAAGTATGTACCGGAACTTATCTTGATATTTTGACAATACATCGGGATTTTCACTTAAAATCTTGACTGTATTCAAAATAATATCGTCAAAATCGACTGCATTGTTTTTTCTGAGTTTGGTTTGGTATCTGTAATATATTTTTGTAATTATGCTCATACGGTAATCGCTTTTGTAAACATTTTCAAAAGTTGCCGCATCCATCAAGTCATTTTTTGCGTTACTTATTATAGACAACACGTTTCTGACAGGAAAACTTTTTTCGTCAATATCAAGCTCTCTAAGACATTCTTTCATAACAGTCTTTGTATCTGCTGTATCGTAAATTACAAAATCACGGTTGTAACCAAGCAAATCAATGCAACTACGCAAAATTCTGACGCAAACCGAGTGAAATGTACCAATCCACATATCTTTTGCGGTATCACCCAAAAGTCTTTCGATACGGTCTTTCATTTCTCTCGCGGCTTTGTTTGTAAAAGTTATCGCTAAAATATTCCATGGACGTATATGTTTTTCGGAAATCATATATGCAATTCTGTTTACAAGCACCGTTGTTTTTCCGCTTCCCGCACCTGCAAGCACAAGAACAGGACCTTCCGTTGCCAATACAGCCTCTTTTTGCCTTTCGTTAAGTTTATCTAACATATTATTCATAAAGTATTCTCCTAAAATCATTTTATATTATGACACACTATTCTTCTATAATCATTTTTGTATTATACCACATATTCATAAAAAACACAAACTTTTAAAACCATTTCTTCAATAAGTTTTTCAGTATAAACGTGTCGAATTTCGGCAAATTTAAGTGTAGAAAGGCGGTGAATAATTTGAAAAAAGTTTCCTGTAAAACAGTAGTTTTTCTTCTTTTAAATTTGTGTATTTTCACAAGCGTTTATGCCGATGAAATCAAAGTCGTTCCTATCGGTAAAGCGGTAGGCGTAAAGATATATACCGAAGGTTTGCTCGTTGTCGGAACATCGGAAGTAAACGGTGAAAATGTTTCAAAAAAATACGGTATAAAGATAAATGACAGAATAGAAAAAATAAATAATCAAGTCATCAACAGTACAGAAGAATTTACAAAGACCGTTAATGAAAATCCAAGCGGTGTGGCACTTTCAATAAAGCGGGATAATCAAGATATTTTGATTAATGCCGTTCCCGTTTTATCGGAAGACAATATATACCGTTTAGGTCTTTGGGTGCGTGACAGTACCGCCGGAATCGGTACTGTGACTTATTACAATCCCCAAAACAACAGCTTTGCCGCACTCGGTCACGGAATAAACGATATTGATACAGGTAATATTTTATCCGTTAAATCAGGAAATATTCTTAATTGCGATATTTTATCTGTATCAAAAAGTTCAAAAGGTCATCCCGGAGAAATTAACGGTGCGTTTGACGGTAATACAATAGGTAATATCAGTATAAATTCACAAATAGGCATTTACGGAAATATGTCTTGCGATGAATTTTCCACTGATAATGCCATACCCGTTGCCGCAAAGGAACAGATATGCGAAAGTGACGCGTATATACTTTCAGACGTTATAGGGCAAAAAACTGAAAAATACTCGATAAAAATAAACAAAATCACAAACGATTCCGACAAAGGATTGATTATTGAAATTACCGACCCTCGTTTAATCGACTGCACAGGCGGAATTGTTCAGGGTATGAGCGGTTCGCCGATTATACAAAACGGTATGCTTATAGGTGCGGTAACTCATGTATTTGTAAACAGTCCCACAAAAGGATACGGAACTCTTGCCGAAAATATGATTGACATGACTAACACGATAGATTAAAAAAATCAAAAATCACATCAAAATTGATGTGATTTTTGAGCTGTATTAAATTTCAATAAGTTCTTTCGGGGATGAAGTCAGATTTACCGCTTTACCGTTTTGTACAACGATTAAATCTTCAATTCTTACACCGCCGAAACCGTCTATATAAATTCCCGGTTCAACCGTAATTACGTTACCGTTTTGCACAACAGCATTGCTTTTCGGTGAAAATGACGGATTTTCGTGAATTTCAATACCGACACTGTGTCCAAGACTGTGACCGAAGTTTTCACCGTAACCTGCATCGGTTATAATCTTTCGTGCCACTCCGTCAACTTCACTGCACTTCATACCTGCTTTAATGGCTTCTATTGCAGTGGTTTGTGCTTTTAAAACTGTATTGTAAATTTCTTTTTGTTTATCATTCGCTTTGCCGACAACTACTGTTCTTGTCATATCCGAACAGTAACCCTCGAAAACACAGCCGAAATCCAAAGTAAGAAAATCTCCGTTTTCGATTTTTTTATCGGTAGCTATGCCGTGTGGCATTGCCGAACGAATACCCGATGCGGAAATAGTGTCAAACGACAATGCAGTCGCGCCTTGTTTTTTCATAAAGAACTCCAAATCAAGTGCTATTTCTCTTTCGGTTACTCCCTCTTTAATTCTGCCTAAAACATATTCAAATGCCATATCGCCAATTTTTTCGGCTTCTGCAATTTTTTTAATTTCGCATTCGTCTTTTATTTCTCGCGGTTTGTTTATAAGATTTTGCATTTCAACAAAATCTTGTCCGTCTTTTAGTTTTGCTCTTATTCGCTTATTTTCTCCGACGCTCATATATGATTCTTCAAAGCCGATATATTTTTCGTCTATTCTTGAAAATATTTTTTCAAAACCGTTTGCAATATCAATCACTTCAAAGCCTTTTGCTTGCTCACGCGCCTGTATTGTGTATCGCGAATCTGTGATAATATACTTGCCACTGTGCGAAATAAGCAAATATGCGTCCTCTGACGTGAAACCGCTGTAATAAAATATATTCGGATAGCTTGATATAAAAACCGCCTCGTTATCGTGCAGTTTTTCGCACAATTTATCTATTCTGCTCTGCATACCAATGCCTCCAATGCAAGTTCATACCCCTTAAATCCCAAACCGCAAATCTGTCCTATACATTCAGGTACGATAACAGATGTATGTCTGAACTCTTCACGTTTATGGATATTTGAAATATGTACTTCGATTACATCCATTTTAACCGAACCGAACGCATCTCTGATAGCATACGAATAATGAGTAAATGCCCCCGGATTTATTATAATGCCGTTGTAATTTCCCATTGCACTGTGTATTTTTTCAACGATTTCGCCCTCAAAATTGCTTTGAAAAAAATCAACCTCAACACCAAGTTCATCTGCTTTTTTTCTGATGTTTTTTTCCAAATCGTCAAGAGTGCTGTTTCCGTATATTCCCGGTTCTCTGATACCAAGCATATTTAAGTTTACGCCGTTTATAACAAGATACTTCTTCAATATATCTCAATCCTCTCGTATTATAATGTTTCTATTTCTTTCATAAGTTCATCGACAAGCCTGTCTTGAGGTACTTTCTTTATAATCTCGCCTTTTTTGAAAATAAGTCCCTCACCTTTTCCGCCTGCAATTCCTATATCAGCCTCTCTCGCTTCACCTGGGCCGTTTACCGCACAACCCATAACGGCGATTTTAATAGGCTTATCAATATTTGCGGCACGTTTTTCAACTTCGTTTGCGATTGAAATAAGGTCAAGTTGAGTTCTTCCGCAAGTCGGACACGAAACTATCTCCGCATCTGTTTTTCTCATACCCAAAACCTTTTGAATATCATACGCCGCATAAATTTCTTCAACAGGGTTTGCCGTAAGCGAAACACGCATAGTATCGCCTATTCCTTCTGCCAAAAGTGCACCAATTCCGACAGCCGATTTAACCGTTCCGCCTTTTAACGTACCGGATTCGGTTACACCGATATGCAACGGAATATCCGATATTTCATTGAATTTTCTGTATGCGCAAAGCATTTTCGGAACGTCTGAAATCTTAATTGACACAACCACATTATTAAAATTAATTTCGTCAAGAATTGCAACGTGTCCCATAGCACTTTCCACAAGTGCGTCGGCAGTTACACCGCCGTATTTTTGAAGTAATTCTCTTTCAAGCGAACCGCCGTTGACGCCGATTCTGATAGGGATTTCTCTTTCCTTTGCCATTTCGACAACTTGCTTTACTCTGTCGCGGTCACCGATATTGCCGGGATTAATTCTGACTTTATCCGCACCGTTTTTCATACATTCCAACGCAAGACGATAATCAAAATGTATATCGACAACAAGCGGTATATGGATTTGCTTTTTTATATCCGCTACGGCTTTAGCCGCAACCATATCAGGCACGGCAACACGAATTATCTCGCAGCCTGCATTTTCAAGTTCATGTATCTGATTTACCGTTGCTTTGACATCTCTTGTGTCGGTATTACACATAGACTGAATTGCAACGGGATTGTCACCGCCGATTTTCACACCGCCTATATTTACAATTCTTTTTTGTTTTCTCATAAATATTAACCTCACTTATTGAATAAACGCATTATATCGTGGAATGATACGAACACAATGAATGCCAATAACAATAACATTCCGACTGCATGAACTATCCCCTCTTTTTCAGGCGGAATAGCCTTTCTGCGTATCATTTCAATCAGTACAAACAATATTCTTCCGCCGTCAAGTGCAGGTATCGGAAGAATATTGAATATTCCGAGATTTATTGTCAAAATTGCAACCAAGTTAAGCACATAAAGCCAACTGTAACTGCCCGAATTAACCGCGTTGTTCACTTCGCTTACAATTCCGACAGGTCCTGACATTTGATCTACTCCGACCTTACCTGTTATCATCTGCCAGAATGACTGATACACAAGCTTAACCACAAATTCGGTTTCATTTAAAGCCTCTCCCCAAACATTAAATATCGTTATATCCTTTGTTTTAGGTGTAAAGCCTATTATATATCTTGTGCTTGTTTCCGACTGACCTACAATCGAATCGTCCTTAGGCATTTTATCGGAATATTCCACAAACTGACCTGTTGTGTATCCGTTTATTGTACTGTCAACTTGCACGCCGTTTTCTCCGTAAGTTGTTTTGACAATTTGCTCCGTCGGCATAAATGAATAGTCGATTTTTTCACCGTTTCTTAAAATCGTTACGGTTGCCTGTTCGTCTTTTTTGAAATTTTGAGTATAAAGTGAAATATCATTATAGAAATTAATTTTCTTTCCGTTAATCTTTATAATCTTATCATTCGGCTGTACTCCGACTTGTTCTATATAGCTGTGCGGAACAACCGTATCAATAACATTTGTTCGTGCAGGCGACGTTGACGGAACGATAACAAGAAACAGTACAAAACCCAAAATGATATTAAAAACACCGCCTGCCAAAAGCACAAGCAATCTTTTCCATGCTTTTTGATTTGAAAAAGCTCGCGGATCGGTATTGTCGGCTTCATCTTCGCCCTCAAATTTACAATAACCGCCAAGCGGCAAAATTCTTATTGAGTATTGTGTTTCGCCTTTCTTTTTCTTGAATATTGCAGGTCCCATTCCGACAGAAAATTCATCAACTTTAAAGTTCAGCATTTTTGCAACAATAAAGTGACCGAATTCGTGCAGTGAAACCATTACAAGGAACATTACAACAGATACAATCGCAGTTATCAAATTAAACTCTCCTTTTCAAATCTATATACAATCTCACGGGCTAACTTATCTGTTTCCCATATATCCGAAATTGTCGGATTTTCGATATTTTTAATCTCGCTCATTGCCTTTGCGATAGCGTCGGATATACCGAGATAAGATATTTTACCTTGCATAAACAACTCAACCGCCGCCTCATCGGCACTGTTAAATACAGTCGGTTTTATACCGCCGTCTTTAAGTGCATCATATGCCAATTTCAACGCATAAAACGTGTCTGTATCAGGTTCGTCAAATGTAAGTGACGGATACTTTGTAAAGTCAAGTTCGTTATTCTTCATCGGAAGTCTGTTCGGATACGTCAATGCGTACTGTATAGGAAGTCGCATATCAGGTGCACCGAGCTGTGCAATTACTCCGTTATCCACGAACTCAACCATTGAATGTACAACGCTCTGTCTGTGTACCAAAACTTTTATATTATCCGTTCCAAAAAGCCACTTCGCCTCCATCACTTCAAGTCCTTTATTGACAAGCGTTGATGAATCTATCGTAACCTTTGCACCCATATTCCAATTAGGGTGTTTTAATGCGTCCTCAGGTTTTATGTCAACCAGTTCTTCACGTTTTTTCCCAAAGAACGGACCGCCCGATGCAGTTAAAAGTATTCTCTTTACTTCGCGTCTGTCCTTACAGCCTTGAAGTGACTGAAATATCGCACTGTGTTCACTGTCTACGGGAAGTATCGCAACTCCGTTTTCCTTTGCCAAATCCATAACGATATGACCGCCTGTTACAAGCGTTTCCTTATTCGCAAGAGCAATATTTTTCTTTGCCTTTATTGCCTCTATTGTAGGCTCAAGTCCCGAAATACCGACAACCGCGGTTACAACCGTATCAGCACCGTCAGCCGTTGCCGTTTCTATAAGACCGTCTTTTCCTTGTACTACTTTTATATCGGTATCGGCAAGCTTGATTTTTAAATCCTTAGCCTTTTCTTCATCGGTAATGCACACCGTTTTCGGTTTAAACTCTCTCGCCTGTTTTTCAATCAAATCAATATTTGAATGTGCAGACATTGCCTCTATTTTTATACCCTTGTATTCGCGGGCAATTTCAAGAGTCTGCGTACCGATTGAACCTGTTGAGCCCAATACCGCTATTTTCTTTTCAAATTCCATTTGTCTTTTCTCCAATTAATTTGACATTCCCTACATAATTCCAAAAATTACCATCGGCAATATATACATAATAGGTGCTATAAACATAACGCTGTCAAATCTGTCCATAAATCCGCCGTGTCCCGGGAATATCCAACCGAAATCTTTTATTCCTGTATCGCGTTTGATAGCCGAAGCAATCAAATCGCCGAGCTGTGACAATGCACCGCCGACAAGACCGTAAACCGCACCCTCAACAACTACATTGCTCCACTGCAACATATTTGTATCAAATACATTTTTCACAATCAATAGATATACAATACATATAACCATTGCACCGACAACACCGCCGACAGAGCCTTCAACCGTTTTATTTGGGCTGACGTGAGGTATCAGTTTGTGTTTGCCTAAAAATCTGCCTGTAAAATATGCAAACGTATCACACGACCACGCACATATAAATGTTAAAAGCATTGTTGCTGTATCAAATGTTTCTTTTGCAAGCCACACGCAACTCATCGAAAGTACAATATATATAGTTAAGAAACCGTTTGAAAGTATATCCTTATAATTTCTTTTACCGTGCTTTGCCACTACTGTAATCATATGCAGTGCTATGATAAAAATTATACCAATTGACGCAGTTGCCCATGCAAAAGTATCCCACTCTATTGCTTTGCAAAAATAAATTGATGACATCAATATGACAGCGGAAATAAATCCGATAGTTTTCATTCCGACATCGGCTTTTGTCGCACTGTAACACTCATATAGCATAAACAATATAACCGCCGCCAGTGCAACTGTAAAGCATATAGGCGGTAAAAACAGTATACCAACAAATACCGCCAATGCGACCACCGACGTTATAATTCTCTTAACCATTTTTACACACCCCCAAATCTTCTGCCTCTGTTTTGAAAATCGATTATAGCCTTATGTAAATCAGTCGGTTTAAAATCAGGCCATAGCTTATCGGTAAACCACATTTCCGCATAGCTTACCTGCCAAAGCATAAAGTTTGACAATCTCTGCTCACCGCTTGTTCTGATAAGCAAGTCAACGTCAGGCTGATTTTCGGTATACAGATAGCTTGAAAAAACTTCATCGTCAATATCATCAACAATCTGCTTGCCGCCCGTAACATCCTTACAGATATTTTTTACTGCATTGACAATTTCTTCACGACCGCCGTAGTTAAGAGCGATATTCATAACAATTCCTGCATTATTCTTTGTAAAATTCTCTGTCTTTATAATCTGCCGGCAAATTTCTTCGGACAGACCTTTTCTTGAACCGATTACACGAATAACAACATTCTCTCCCGAAAGAGTTTTTTCGGCATTTCTCAGATAGTCAAGCAAAAGCGACATAAGATAGTCAACTTCTTCTTTCGGTCGTTTCCAATTTTCCGTTGAAAAAGCATATACCGTTATATACTTTACACCGAGATTATTTGCCTCTGTGATAATTTTTTTTAGTGAATCCGCTCCGGCACTGTGTCCGGCACTTCTCGGCAAACCTCTTTTTTTCGCCCATCTGCCGTTACCGTCCATTATAATTCCGATATGCTGCGGAAGTCTTGACATATCTATTTCATTGATTTCCTTTTTCTTTGAAAAAAACATACGATACCTCTCTATTTAGCACAATACCGGCAGACTTAGCCTGCCGGTCATATGCGTAGTGATTTTAATTATCAAACCTCAAGGATTTCTTTTTCCTTTGCGGCACTGATATTATCAATTTCTTTAATATACTTATCTGTCAAGTCTTGTATATCCTTTTCTGTTTCTTTCAAATCGTCCTCTGTGATTTCGCCGTCTTTCTTCATAGCCTTGTACTTATCAATCGCGTCACGTCTTGCGTTACGAATTTGTACTTTAGCTTCTTCTGTATACTTCTTTACAGTCTTAACAAGTTCTTTTCTTCTTTCCTCTGTCAGCGGAGGGAAGTTAAGTCTTATAACCTTACCGTCATTTTGTGGTGCTATACCGATGTCAGACGCATTGATTGCCTTTTCGATTTCCTTTAAAACGCTTGCGTCCCAAGGTTGAATAACAAGTAATCTCGGTTCAGGTGATGAGATTGAACCTACCTGTTGGACAGGCGTCATTGTGCCGTAGTAATCAATAGCAACTTTATCAAGTACAGACGCGTTTGCACGTCCTGCACGGATTGTCTTTAATTCACCCGCATAACCGTTTATTCTTTTTTCCATCTTTTCTTCAATTTCAGGATACTTACCCATTTTAAAATTCCTCCTTAAATATATCAATTAATCCTAAAGTTTTCCCTCATTATTTACAAGTGTACCTATTTTTTCGCCTTTTACCGCTCTTACAATGTTTTCAGGGTCGCTAAGACCGAAAACAAGTATAGGCATATTATTATCACGGCACATTGATGCCGCAGTTGAATCCATTACGCCGAGATTTTTTGAAAGTATATCACTGAATGAAAGTACATCATATTTCTTTGCGTCAGGATTTATATTAGGGTCGCTGTCATATACTGCATCAACTTTCTTTGCAAGCAATATAACCTGTGAATCTGTTTCAACTGCACGAAGTGCGGCGGCTGTATCTGTTGACATAAACGGATTACCTGTTCCGCAGCCGAATATTACTACTCTGCCCTTTTCAAGATGTCTTTCAGCCTTACCTCTGATATAAGGTTCTGCCACCTGTCGCATTTCAATCGCAGTCTGCACTCTTGTAGGTACATTGCAGTTTTCAAGTGCACTGCAAAGTGCCAACGCATTTATCGCAGTTGCAAGCATACCCATATGGTCAGCTCTTGTTCTGTCCATATTCTCACTGCTTCGTCCTCTCCAGATGTTTCCTCCGCCTACAACGATTGAAACCTGTACACCCATGTCCACAATTTTCTTTATGTTCTCACTGATATGTGCAATAGTATGCTCATCAAGTCCAAATCCATTTGTTCCCGCAAGTGCCTCTCCGCTTATTTTTAAAAGCACTCTCTTATACTTTGCTCTCATCTATGGTATCCTCCTTAAATTGTTATTCATATTGTATAATATTATACCAAAACTTTCACAAAAAAGCAATATAGAATTGTCATTTAATTATAGTTTTTGCACTATTAAAGTCTTTGTGCAAGCTTTTCAACATTTTCACGTCTGAATTCTTCAAATCTGTCCTCTTCTATCGTCTTTCTGATGCGTTCCATAAGCTCATTATAAAAATACAAATTATGAAGAACTGCCAATCTCATTCCAAGCATTTCTTTTGCCTTGAACAAATGTCTTATATATGCTCTCGTATAGTGCTGACAAGCAGGACAACCACATTCTTCGTCAATCGGTCTTGTATCAAGTTCATATTTTTGGTTCATTAAATTCATTGTGCCGTTTCTTGTAAAAATAAATGCGTGCCTTGCGTTTCTTGACGCGATAACACAGTCAAAGAAGTCTACACCTCTTGCAACCGATTCAATAATATTTGACGGTGTTCCGACACCCATTAAGTATCTCGGCTTATTTACAGGTGCATGAGGAAGTACAACATCAAGAATATGATACATTTCTTCGTGGCTCTCGCCAACCGCCAAACCGCCTATCGCATATCCCGGTAAATCAAGTTCCGCAATCCTCTGCATATGCTCAATTCTTATATCATCGAAAGTTCCGCCTTGATTGATACCGAAAAGCATTTGATTTTTGTTAATTGTATCGTCAAGCGAATTAAGTCTTTCCATCTCTTTTTTACAACGAACAAGCCATCTGTACGTTCTGTCGCATGAGTCCTTTACATATTTGTACGGTGCGGGATTTTCAATACATTCGTCAAATGCCATTGCTATTGTAGACGCAAGGTTTGACTGTATCTGCATACTTTCTTCAGGTCCCATAAATATTTTGTGACCGTCAATATGCGAATTAAAGCTGACGCCTTCTTCTGTTATTTTTCTCAAACCTGCAAGTGAAAACACCTGAAAACCGCCGCTGTCCGTTAAAATAGGTCTGTCCCAATTCATAAATTTGTGAAGCCCGCCAAGCTGTTTTATAACTTTGTCGCCTGGTCTTAAATGTAAATGATAGGTATTTGAAAGTTCAACCTGACAGCCTATCTCTTTTAAATCCATTGTACTTACCGCACCTTTTATTGCCGCTATTGTTCCGACGTTCTGAAAAACGGGTGTCTGTACAACTCCGTGTACCGTATGAAATTCGCCGCGTCTTGCATTTCCGTCAGTATGCAAAATTTTAAACATTTCGTATCTCCTTTATTTTATAAGCATCGCATCGCCAAATGAAAAAAATCTGTATTTTTCCTGTACCGCTGTTTTATAGGCATTCAGCACATTTTCTCTGCCCGCCAAAGCACTTACAAGCATTATAAGTGTTGATTCAGGCAAGTGGAAGTTTGTTATAAGCGCATCTATAACGTGAAATTCCTTACCCGGATAAATAAATATATTCGTCCAACCTGTTTTTTGTTCAAGTTTTTCGTTTTCCATTCCAACCGTTTCCAAAACTCTTGTAGCAGTTGTTCCGACAGAAATTACACGTTTACCGTTTGATTTTGTTTTATTTACCAAATCGGCTGTTTCCTGCGGAAGTATATAAAATTCCGAGTGCATTTTATGTTCAAGTATATCGTCGGCTTTAACAGGTCTGAATGTTCCGAGTCCGACGTGAAGTGTTACATAACCTATATTAACGCCTTTTGCCTTAATCTTTTCAAGCAATTCGGGTGTAAAGTGAAGTCCTGCCGTAGGTGCCGCCGCACTGCCTGGATTTTTTGCATACACTGTTTGGTATCTGTTTTTATCTTCAAGTTTATGTGTTATATAGTGAGGCAGAGGCATTTCTCCGAGTTTATCCAAAACCTCCTCAAATACTCCCTCATACTCAAACTTAACAAGTCTGTTACCGTCATTTATAACGTCCAAAACCTCTGCTTTAAGCTCACCGTTGCCAAAAACAAATCTTGCGCCGGGTTTAGCTTTTCTGCCAGGTTTCAAAATCACTTCCCAAGTATCAAGCGTATGCTTATGCAAAAGCAAAAATTCAATAGCACCGCCCGTACCCTCCTTTTGACCGTACAGACGTGCCGGGAGTACCTTTGTATCATTCAATATAAGTGCATCACCCTCATTTAGTTCATCGACTATATCATAAAAATGCTTATGCTCAATTTCACCTGTATTTTTATCAAGTATCATAAGCCTTGAAGAACTTCTGTCCTTTAAAGGTTCTTGTGCAATAAGTTCTTCGGGTAAGTCATAATAAAAATCCGTTCTTTTCAAAATAATTACCTCTTTTTTCTGTTCATTTAGATTACATTATACCAAAAAAATAAGGTTGTTGCAATAGTTTGCGACAACCTTATTAAATTTTAAGAAATTCTTTTTAGCTATACCAAAAGCATATTCTGTTCGTCACCACCCATACCGAGTGCCGTACGGCTTCCTATACCCTAATAACACGAATAATGAATTAACTTCTTTAATAATTCACAACTGCTATAATCACCGTGAATTTTAAAAGACACACTTTCCGTCATACCTGTCAATTATTTATGTAAAATTTTTATTTAGCAAAATGTATAATACAGAAAATTAAGGAAACAATACTAAATACTACAATGTATATGGAGGAACACAAAATGAATCAACAACAAAAAAAGGAAACAAAAAAGCTACCAAGCTTTTACATAGCACTTTGTTGCTGTGTATTGGCAATCGGTATAGCCGGTTATTTTACCGAAAGACACAATTCAGACTCATCAAGTATGCTAAGCAATGAGATAGCCGATAACAGTGGCAGCGAAGTTTTTTCGGATTCAACCGACAAATTCACATCTTCCGCTCTGAACGTTTCAGAAGATGAAACTCAAGAGGCGTCATCAGCAAATGTAGAAGAGAGTTCGGAAGTTGTATCTGATACCGAAACCGCTCAAAGTACCGACACTCAAACCGATATACCTGTTATGTCCGAACAACAAGTACCTGTTGAGGACTATGCAGTCAACAATCCCGACGTTGACCAAACCGCAGTTATCGTATCATCCGAACAACCTGCATTTATTATGCCTGTAAACGGAAATACACTTGAAGGATATTCGGACAAATTAAAATACAACGAACAGCTTTCCGATTGGCGTACCCACAACGGCATTGACATTGCCGCCAACACAGGTTGCAGTGTACAAGCCGTCGCTGACGGCGTTATTGACGAAACAGGCAAAGACGCAATGGGCGAATATGTAATAATATCTCACGCCGCAGGATTTATAACGAAATATATGGGACTTGAAAATATTGAAAATCTTACTGTAGGTAAAGAAATAAAATCAGGCGAAGTTATCGGAACGTCAGGTAAATGTACCGGTGAAAATGTAACCGATCCGCATATTCACTTTGAAATGTCAAAAGACGGAGTTTTGGTAAACCCAACCGACTACCTTCCTCAACAATAAAAGCAAAATGAGCCTGTCGTGAACCGACCCCCAAAAGTTAGACCAAAAATCTAACTATTGGGAGGTCGGTTTTT